>Ga0126342_10009163_pt1 | contig 17731 bp, 15 predicted proteins | sample Cyp1metagenome_FD_92528 | JGI IMG/M metagenome (GOLD analysis project Ga0126342, IMG submission 92528) | Coral microbial communities from Lord Howe Island, Old Settlement Bay, Australia - Cyphastrea 1 metagenome | ecosystem: Host-associated > Invertebrates > Cnidaria > Coral ... | reverse complement strand
TTTCCGACCGTTTCCGACTGTTTCCGACTGTTTCCGACTGTTTCAGTTTCTCTGGAACGCCAGTTGGACCTGTGGACCACTGATTCAACAAAAATCACAACATTCAACACTTTTCCTCACGACTCTTCTGCGCGCAGGTTGCTCGAAATGATGCATTTTGACTTTGAAACCCAATATACCCTAAAAATCCCAAAGCCCCAAGACCTCGTGAAATTTAACACTTTTGATGGGTTTGCTTGCAACTTGGGTATACATTATATATATAATATACACATTATATATCTAGTTTTATTGTGATTGCCATTGGAACAATATTTATTACATCATTATTGTTTTTTTTTTAATATTGGCTGCTATATCTATATCGAATCTATATCCATATCATGTATATATATATAATAATTATTATTAGTATTATTATTATTGTACCACCATTTTACTTGGTGAAATCACCATGCCATGGAAGATAATCCCTTGCAGATTCTCTTCGAGGCCTGCACCTGGAGCTTTGCAAGCCTAGTAGCAGACTCAGCACCAGCTTGGAGGATATAAACAAGCGCATAGGATATATAGTTATTTATAATATATATATATACATAGTTAATTATAATATATATATAATATATATATATATATATACATACATAAATAATATATATATATAACAATAATGATAATAATAATAATAATAAATTATTATTAATAATAATATTTTACAGTACATTTATTTATATTAAGAATATACGCATATTATACATATACTATATATATGTTAGATATTACAATATGTTTGCAATTTGAATGCACATATAAATGCATACATGTTTGAACGTAGATATTATCATGATCCAGCATATGAAAACTCGTGAACACTTTCCAACATATGAAATTCGACCTGTCTCTTGGAGTTGCTGCGTGATTGAAAACCACTAGTAGGATCAGCCCTTGCATGCGCATTCTGATCCTGGGCTGATCTCAAATCGCAACAGACCCCCAGCCCTCAGGTTCTCATTGTGATGCGAAGGCTGGACATGGGTCGCTTAAACAATCCCCAAGTGGATGGTTTATGGCACCAGGTTTCCCACATTATTTCAGCTTTACTTGAGATCCAAACTTCTGAGAATTGTGCAGCGACCCTATATAAAAAGCACCAACTGCAATGGTTCTCAAAGGATCTTATGCAGCAAACATCTCAAGATGAAAGTATCAAACAGGACAAATCACACGTGTCCAGGATCTCATTTTCTTAGATTCCTTGATTTGTGATGGAGCATTTAAGGCCTGTTGGGGACGACAAGATGTCGCATTGACAAGACAGCAACCACATGGAACCAAACAGCAACAAGATCCGACAGCGGAACCGGAACTTGGATAGCTTCGATACAGAAAATGTTGAATGATACGGAAGTGTTTGGGGCTTCCATATTCAATCCAGGTGATACTGCAGTCTTAGACTTGTTTTCGAATTGGTTTGCCACGCCAATTCTGGCTCAACGTTACCACCAAAAAAATGTCAGTGGACGGTTATGCAAATACTGAACATGACAAGTTCTGCGGGCGCACTGGTATCCCAAATTTGACCCATATACCCATGTGGCAAACCCAATCACAGAACCCCAATTTGGGTAAACGTGGTATACCCTCCAAAAGTTTGAATTTAGCATGAAATATATACTAAATATACCTTAAAAAGGCATAAACATACCAGCAACGATCAGGGTTTTCCCATGTGTTTTTTCTTTCGCAGGAGGCTGAGCTGTTTGCACGGAGCGTGCTGGAGGCCGAACTGCTCCATATATGGCGGGGATACCATGGAATAACCCCCAATTTCAGCCATTCTCATAGAGACAATTATGATCAACCATCAGAAATGTAGTGTTCCTTTCATTCAGACTTATGTAAACTTCCAACTCTGAAACATGCAACACAGATAACACAGTCTCACCCTTGAAGATATGCTGAGAATTCCACGCCTGATTGAGTTCGGAAACTCCAAGAACTGTTCAAGCATTGACCAGGTTTGATTCGAATTAGTGACCAAGGTCCATTTTTTAGTGATCTCCCATTGGACTAAATACCCTGCAAAATTGACCCAGCCAAGAATAGATGCCTGAGAATCCCTTACTATAGTGATTATTGGTGGTTACTAAGCCCTTAATATGTTCCTATGACTATATGTTACCCTTGGGGGGGTATGTAGCTTCAGATCCGAGCGACCACTGGAAGCCACAGGCGCAGCCTACAAAAGCCACTGGCGCGACGGCCGCGACGGGCGCGAAGCTCTTCCTGCGAGTTCGCATGAACATCTCGGGACAGAGGCAGTCCACGGAGCCAAGATATGTTCGTTGTTCAAACATTTTTGTTTTTTCTTTAAAATATGTTTTTCACACATGAAACATGGGGATCAAATCAACAAGAAGGGGACAGCATAACATGCTCAAAAGTGAGTGGTTCTTTGATGTGTTCAATGAGTCAGGATAACATTTCGGGACTACCAGTTCGATGATGTCAGATCAGTGTTGGTCTCAAACAGTTTTGACACCCACGCATTTTTCACCCGTAGCATGCTTTTTGAAGGGTCATACAGGGGTCAGTATCAGAAGTGGTAGTCGTATGTTGCCCTCCAGTTGCTTTCCCTCGACAATGGGGCTCAGTTTTGCACACTCATAAACAAAGATCTGGGTGTGTCTGAAATTGGTAATGCCATGTAGTGCCCTTCAATTTGTGGCATGTGGGAAATTTCTGCGTGCTTTAACCATCACATTTGGGATTTTGGGGGCATTCTATTTTGCAGACAAACCCATTGTGTATCCATCAGAGTGAGCCTTTCTACACCTGGACCATTGGGTGTTTAGGAGAAGCGGGTGAAAAAGCACCATTTCAGTGAGGTGTTCTTAGAATACGTGAATTTAGGTGGGTAAAAGCAGGTTTTTTTTTAGCATCGAAGCTCATACTTTGGCAAAATACGTATTTGTTTTTAGTCGAAACGCCTCATTTAGTGGAAAGAAGCATAAGTTGATTGTTTGCAACTGTGCAATGGAAATATCCAAATTGATCCATCGAAACAGCAACACTAGATAGAAGTCTTATCAATATATTTTCACCAGGAAAAATGGCTGATGTTCAAAAGAACATCTAGCAGATCACTCCAAATCTATTCACCCTTTGGTAACCAAACATGGTAATGGAACATGTCATATTTAGATCGATGAGTTTCCCAGCATCTAAGCCTCCATACAGTTCGTATTCGTGGATTTCCCAGCTAGCCACATGGCTAATGACACCGGAGCATGTATCCCATTATATCCCATGGAATCCACATATCCCTATGATGGTTAATATATGTGGCATGTATCCCAGTAAACTTCCATGTTTGGGGATTATACCACCAGCCATTATATAATATTAAACGCCCATTATTTATAGCTGTTTGTTGGTGGTTAGATCCCATTAAATCCAAGGAATATTCCTATGAAACCATTTATATTTACTATCCATTCATGGTTATTATCCCCTTGAAATAGGCACTATAATCCCTACTAATCCGTCTTACATAAACCTTGTAAAACCATATGAAACCGCTATTAAAACCATATTATAAGCACCATTGTTCACGGTTTATTTGGGGAGAAATTCTCCACGGTTTTCGGCCAGGCTCTCCACACCCTTGCGCGCAGATGTGTCCATGGTCCTGCTGGAGTGGCTACAACTGGGCTGCCACCAAGGCAGCTGGTTGGTTGATTGGTGAGCCATAAAACATTGATTTTTCATCACTTAAAAATGGAGGTTTAAGCATCAAAAATGATGGAGTTCATGGTGATTTAATGGAATTTCATTAGAGTACCTTTGTTGGTTGGTTGTAAAAAAAACGGAAAATCATGGATTTTCTTAGGATTTAATGATGGTTTAATGGGGTTCAATGGTGATTTAGCGGGATTATAACTTAAAAATGGTGGCTTAACTCTCAAAAAAGATGATTCAATGGGATTCGATACGATTTAATGGAATTCATTTGGGATTTCAATGGTGTGTGTGTGTAATGATTTATGGTGATGTGATGGGATTAATGGTGATTAATTATGGTGATATACCGTTTGGTAATTTTACAGTTTGCGAACTGGAAATGTGCTGTCCAGAATGGGTAAATCAGTGTAAACCATCATTTAATTATCATTTATTTCTATGGGCCATAGCTTCCATACTTAACTGTTAGATACCCATTACAGTTATTTTTCGTATATATACAGTATATATATAATTATATTACTCTATATATTCCCAACACAATTATAGTACTATTATATTAATTATTATAATAGGTTCCCAATATAAGTATCCATTCCCCGGATGATTGGGAAATATGTTTTCTCTAAGGGAGACCTAGCAACCAACCACTAGCCCTTCAAAGGGGAGATCAATGAGTGAATCTTAGCCATCCAAACATGGAAGATATCCAGCCAAAATGGTGGATCAACCAGCCAGAATGGTGGTTTCACCATCATAAACGGTTGAAATATATATATATGTGCGTGTATTATATGTATTATATATATAAACGCAAATTTTATCAGCCGAGTTTCAGGTTTTCATCCAATGGATTAGCCTTTTTTCCCATGGGAAAATCCATGGGGAAATCCAGGTGAGAGCCTCCATCCTGGACGACGACCCGAGACGGCGCGCGGGGTGGTTGGGTGGTGAAAATGAGGATTTCATGAGGAAAATGTGTGATCTCACCAGTAACAAAATGTTATTTTCAAATATCTATCTAAATCTAATCTAATCTAATCTAAATCTATCTAATCTAATCTAATTTAATCTAATCTAATCCTATCTAACTAACTATCTATCTATCTGTCTATCTATCTATCCATCCATCCATCTATCTATCTATCTATCTTTCTATCTATCTATCTATCTATCTATCTTTCTATCTATCTATCTATCTATCTATCTATCTTATAACTATTTGGGTCAACCTTGGGTGCTTTCGCATGCGGATGCAAAGGCCATATCCGAAGCAGCCAAAAAATCCTTATACTGGATGATAGGTGATACAAAAAAATGTCTAGACCTTCTGAACGCAGTAACAATTAATTTCCAGCTTTTCAAACTAGCTGTTCGAGGGAAAAGATTAGCCATGTCCACCTTAGAGTACATGAAGTACCTTGGTGACCTTAGCTTAGTAATTGAGTATTGGATCTATTCGGGAGAAAGGTTTGCCAATAAAACTCGCCGTAGCTTGCCTCAAGCATTGACTCCGCTCTTTGCCTGGCCACATGAATCCAGGAAAAAACAGTACAGTTTGGCGGCGTTGAAACTGTAAGACCACTTAAGACCGGAATTGTGGCTGACTTGTCAGGAAGGCCACCCTTGAAAGAGAATAAGTAGATAGAACTGGCTCTAAAAATGGGCACTTTACATAGCCTGGTTGGTCGTTTGGAACATTTTATGACTTTCCATATTTTGGGAATAGTAACCCCGACTGACTTTCATATTTTTTAGAGGGGTTGAAACCACCAACCAATATAGCAACCCTACAAAAACTTGTCCACAATAAATTCATGTCTTATTTGGGTGTTCCTGCACTTTGCCACGCCGGCGCGCCCTTTTCACTTGGGTGATAACTTGGCCTCCCCCCTAATATATGGAACCTTCATATCATCCATATATATATATGCATATGTATAGCCAAACGGTTTTAAGTGGTTTTCATCTTGGACAGTTTTGAACAATGAATGGGATGTAAGCTATCCCTGACCTGCCAAACAACATTGTTTGATTGATTGTTGCCAGGATTTTAGACTACCATGAGGTGTCAACCATTGTTTTGATGGTCTTGGAATTCCACATAGATGCGCCATGGAGTTTGCTAGTTAGTAAATGCATGATCATTGATGTGTTTGGTGGTTTATCAACCAGTTACCAACCCGGAATCGCTACTATTTCCCATGGCCCATCTCAGTAAGAACTTGTAGTTGGGTCAAAAAACGCACTCTATAGATTATCCCAAGTATCATAACTAATAGTTATCATCGACTGCTATCATTTTTAGGTCCTAATAGTTGGGTTAACTAATCATAACTAATCCATGGCCCATTGGGTTCGCAGGCGGCCAGCCGATGGCTACAGACCTGCAATGCCTGGAGGGAAATTTGGAAAAAACGCGGTCGAGCACCTGACTCTAGGCCTGGCTAAATTCCTGGGGATTTCATACGTAGGTGTTTCAGCGTCGAACATGGGCGATGACATGTGGCTTTAACATGGTTTAACCATGAACATGTGGCTTGAACCATGTTTTATAATTCTCAAACATTGTGATTGAACTATCAGGCAATTATGCGGCGACAAGGCGACATGGAATTTAGGCATCACAAATCATGAATGCAACAGACATCGGGATTCAGCCAGCCTAAAAATGTGATGCGATGAAACCAGCATGGGAATTTCACCAACAAAATACGCTACCTGGAAGACAAAAGGAACGCCTTCTGTGAAGCAAAGATCTTCATAAAGGTCACGCACTCACCAGCGGCGGAGGGAATCATAGATGTCCTTTTCCCATTGGTTGGTTGATTAATAGAGGGGTTTGAAGAAGCCCCTTTAACCACAAGTAAATGATGATAGATGGTATACCAAACCGGCCCCTCTATTTTTACCAAAAGGACATTATTGGAGGGAATAGAAACAACCTGCTTGCCGCCTGCCGCCAAAAATTGAGTACTGTGGTTAACCCAATACCAGTCGAGGAAGGTTTTACTACCTATTTGTGGTAATATTTGGGGAAGGTTTATTTTTGGTAAAATCCATAAATATGGGTTATGGATAATATAGTTGTGATAGTATGGTAAATCCATAAATATGGTTACTACCCTCAAATATGGGTTTACCATAGACATTTGTTTTATGTTTGCTCATTGTCAGGGGCAATGCCATGGCACCATGGCTGAGGAATCCATGCAGAAGCACTTGGCGAAGGCTCAGGCGGAGGGTTTGCCATGGAAAGATCCACCATGCTATTAAGAACGGTAAACCATCTTTAAATAAATGGGCCATTTATTTTCCATGGCTGGCTATGTTAGTCATAACCAGAGGCTATAGGAGACTTCCCAGCCAGCCTGTGGTTATGTGTAGGCAGATCATGTGCTGGTGATTTCCCTTGGTTCACATCCACATTTGCTGTTGGTTTGATTCCCAAGTCAGCCAATAGATCCAAGTCAGCAACTTTTTTCTGTGAACGTCCTTATTGTTGCCTGTGCATTCTACAGGCAAAAATGACAAAGTTGTTTCTTTTTTCTTGAATTAAGGAATTTAGTTGCGGGAGAGCAAATCTGGAAAGTCGTCTCTTTTCTTCTTTCCGCAAGCTGAATGCATGATTTTGCAGCATCCATGTTTTTTGATTGAACTTAATTGCATCAAATGCAGCGTTTACATGTGGAACTGAGGATCTTACAGAGTTACCTAGGTGCTTTAACTGTTTTGTTTAGTTGGGGACAATATTTATTATAATTTCAGGCATTTTTTTAAAGGAAGTTTAGGAATCTATACTTCCGTGTTACAGAGTTTTGACAGCATTGATATCAACAGCCACTGCAGAGAACAGTCACTGCAAGTAACAGTCACTGCAAAGAACAGCCGCTGAAGACTTGATGCAAAGAACAGTCAGTGCAAAGAGGAGGCACTGCAAGGAACAGTCACTGCAAAGAACAGCCACTGCAAAGAAGAGACACTGTTCATTTTCCGTTTAAGTCTCCTTTTAAAAGCTTCAAAATCGTACTTTGTTTTGCCTTGGTGAGAAGATAGAAGATCCGGTCAAGAGTCTTGAAGCAGGTTTTGGACCAGAAAGGAGCTGACGTGAGATGATTTGAGGCTAAGGAGAGCTGAGATGTGCTGAGAAGAGCTGAAAATAATTGAGATGGGCTGAAAAGAGATAAGATGAGACGAGCCGAGAAAGACCGGAGTATAAAATTAAGGCGAGATTGGATGAGATGAGAAGAGCTGAGAATATTTTGGCTGGCTTTCATATTTGGGGTATTGCCAGTTCAGATCATGTATTTTGGATGCTTGAATCTCCAGATATCCGATTTGGGTTGCATAAATCATAGACATCTCAATCTGGTGGGGTAAATTCCGTGCTGTTGCTCTATGTTCCTAGTAAATCATTGAAACTTGCAGCTTCAGCTAAAATATCTTCCCAAAAATCCTTGTAAGTTCCATAGTTTGATGGATACCCTCCGGTAAACTAACATGGCTGTTGAAAATGGCCATTTGTAGTGGATTTACCCATTAAAAATGGTGATTTTCTATAGTTATGGTATGTTATGTTATGTTAGTTTACCAGAGGGTAAACATCCATTTCCTATGGTTTTCCCATGGTTTTCCTATGATTTTACCATCCCCTTTTGTTTCTTGGTTCCATCCCCGTTCCATCCCCGGCAGAAGCGTTTCCACTGCGCCCTGCACGGCTCCTTGCAGCGGCGCCAGAAAGCGCTGCAGCAACTCCTGCAGGACGGGAGTGAGTTTGGGGATGGGGTGAGGAAGTTTATCCTCACTGGAATCATCCCCAAATGTCCTTAATTCAGGTTAGTGACATAATATAATTTACCCAGATTTATAGTGATTCAATGGGATATTAATGGGATATAATGGGACCATGTTAGTTTACCGGAGGGTATATCGTATATCCCATTAATATCCCGTTGAATCACTATAAAGTCCCATTAAATAAATAACTAAATAAATGAATAAATAAATAAATGAATAAATAAATGAATAAATGAATAAATAAATGAATAAATAAATAAACACACACACATATATATATGGGTAAATTATACCGACCTCACTGCGATCGAGCCCTGGGATCGAAAGGGAAATCATCCCCAAGATGGCCCAACTATTCAGGTTGGTGAACTATTACAATTTACCCAGATTTATGGGGGTAGCATTATCCATTTGATGTGATAACCAAAAAAACAACATCCATTTGATATTACTATCATCTATCCATTTAGGAATCCATTGATGTGGTAAATCCAATAATAAACTTAGCATTTGGGGATGGTTTGTTGTTGGGTTTACTACATCAATGGTGATGTTGGAGTGATGATAGGGGATTCAGTGGGTCTGACATGCTTTAACCACGAAAAAATGCAATGACAAACACTGGGAAACATAGGATGTTAAGCATTAAGATAAATAAATGGGATTGCATAACCATCCAAAAACGGGGGGTTGACAATATGGTTAAGATGTTATAAGTTACAATATCCATGATTTACTCTTCAAACATGTATGGATGAACATGCCATCAACACACGGATTTAGCCAACAAAAAAAGTTGGATCCACGGAGTGCCAGGAAAAAGCTCCTACTGAGCGCCTCGAAAAGTGACCGCACGGCAGCTCGTTGACAGTGCACCACGGTCAGCAGAGGTAGGTTCAAATGGCAACTGCCCAGGAAGCCACTCTGGAAATTCCCTGCATATCAGGACGTGAAGGTGGTTTGGCATTGCTTGTATAATTCTGATTTTGAGAGTTAGCTTTTACATTGCATCATTTGCCATGTATGTTTATGTGTTTGTGACATCTTTGTTCGCTAGATTGCCTCATTGTTCCTGCAAACAGCGCGGTTAATCCCTCCCAAGTCATCGGGTAGCCGCCACCAGCGAAGCTCAGGTGCCCAGAGATGTTGCGCTTCAAAACTGACAAAACGATGCTGTAAGTACTCACCCAAAGAAAATCATGCTTTTTTTTAGCAATTGCATCTTTATATGTGAGGGTAGTGCGGTGTGTTTGGGTATCCCTTGATGGAAAAAAAAAAGCGCGACTGGGACTGATCTGCGCATTGAAATTTCAAACTATGGAGACTCACCGAATGGCAAGATATGAAGCACCCAGCCCCGCGAAGAAAGTAGGGCGAAAGTGGGGCCGGGTTGGCAGGGAGGCAGTGGTGGATCTCCCATGTCGAGCCAAGATGTTTTGGCCCCTTAGTCTTGCCATGAATTCCTTCCCCCTTGGTTTTTGTACCACCTTGGAAACCTTGGTCCTGTAATGGATCTATTATGATCTATTCATTTGGGATTTGATGTGAGGGATATTTGAGGGGTATGGGCCTAAAATGCATGAATGCGGGTATGAGTGAATGGTTAGTATCTCGCAAAGCTGGGTCCCACAACCTTAGATATCCTGACTTGACTGGTTGCTTTTGTGGATTTGGCTGGATGCTGTTAACTCATGACTTAGATTTTCCTCTCTTTTTTGTGTAAAGTGGAGCGCGTAATTGCCACCATGTGGCTGCCCCCAAAAATCAATCCGACATATTAATCCTTCACTGGAAACGCACCTGCGGGTAAGCGATCTAAGTGTAGTCATCACTGGCCACCGCAAACACAGTTGGGATGAGGGGTTCAAAGACCAGCAAACACAACCTGAGGGGCACCACACCAGACGTCGCTCAAACATATTTTGGTTATGAGTCACAATAGCTATGGAACATGATACGTTATTGTCTATTTAGTTCGATGATTTCCCTATTAAACCTGGCGATTTGCCATAGCCATGTTAGTTGACTGGCTAAACCCACCATTAAATCACATTAAGTCCCAATTTGTGATTCTCCCAGCCGTGTTCCCCGTCGCGACGCCACGGAGCTCAAAGGTGGAGGAAAAAGAGGAGCTGGAAGAGATGGAAGAAGAAGATGAAGAAGTGCTCGAGGCGACCGGTCAGAAGCACATAGACATATTACAAAGTAATGCGTATAATATATGACTACATATATTTAACACATATTAATGTAGATCATAGAGATAATTCTTTATTGATGTATTTATGAATTTTCCAAGCTGGCAAAGGGGAGTATGCATACATATATGTATATATGTATATATATAATGTACACAGACAGATATCTCATATTTCAAAGTATACATGAATCAAAAGCTGAGCGTTTACTAAGGACGTGCAAGGCCTGTAGGATGATAGGGGGGGCCTAGGAGTTGATTCCATGCTCGCAGCCTGGAGAACCTTCACAAAGATTCATAAACAAACATGACTTATGTTCAACCGGAAAAATGGGATTATGTTCCCGAATGACCAGCATTTTTTCGGGGCATGGAAAACCACCGATCAAGTCGAAGTTGATTTATCACTATAAATATGTATGTATATACATATATATTATATATATACATGTTTACATACATATATATATATATATATGCATGATTATTGAGTTTACGGTAGATATATAGGTAATGGGATGCATACACCAACAAACACAACTGAGAAGGCATCACCTTGTAGACCCAAAGTTGTTACTTCAGATTCGTGTGAAATGCCCCATTTCCCACTATATACCATTAAAACACTGTTAAGCAGCATCAAGACACAAAACCCTTGAACTGAACACACCATAAATAGCAACAAATCCCAATAAATGCCGCTAAAATACCAATTTGTGCATATCTCATTTCATCACCATTACATCTCCATGATATCCATCATGTTTGAGCCATTCAACTTCCATACCCCCTCAATATTCCATTAAATCAACCATAATTCTTTTCCATGTTGTAGATATCCCGTTGTATCCCATGAATTTCCCAGTAGATCCCTTTGATTCCACCCATGTTTGAAGATGACTTCAGGCAGAGGTCACTTCCGAACAGTTGGCGCGTCAGCTGGAAGAGCTGAGGGAGGAGGTGTCACCGCTTTTTGTCACACCCTGCCACTGGCGAAAATTGGGAAAACACAGGGAACATAAAAAACATTGGAAAACATAGGGAAAACACAAGGCAAAACACCTTTTTGAGCATCAACACAGTGATGGAAAATGGTGGGTTAACCATCAAAGATATGGATTTTTATGATGATTTATGTGGGTGATTTTTGATCAACCATAGTGGAGGTGTTTTCTGGTGATATTTTGCAGTCCATCGTGGTTGCTGGTGGTTAAGATTCACCCAAGCACAAAATGGAAACCATCTGGTTATGACATTGCCAGTTTGCCATGGAAAGATCCACCATTTTTAAGAACGGTAAACCATCTATAAATGAGCCATCTATACCATGGCTATGTTGAATAACCAGAGGGTATATGTTTAGCCCTTAACAACTTGACCATGTTACTAAAACCGAAACCAGTATCATTGATAGGTGATGTTCCCAACTATTCCCAATCAAAAAAACATTTTTTGTGGGTTGGTTAAACCCTCATGATACGAGGTGGTGCTCCCCAGTTGGAAGTTGTTTCAAGAATCCAGCCAACTATCCTGTTACACACACCTTTAAGAAAACAACCATAGTCCAGGAACGCATACAACTCATTGCCAGGCGCAAGGCGCAGAGGCAGAAAAAATGCGACGAACACGTTGCGATGGCAGAAGAGCTGTTCAACGATCGCCAGACACTGTTTTCCACAATGTTGAGCATGATTATGACGCTGCTCCGAATTCCCAGCACGGTGGTATTCACACATTGCGGACGGAAGTTCATGACCCCATTTCAGGGGGGTGATGCCCACGGGGGTCAGGCCATGCTCGTTTTTGGATCACCGCAGCCAACTACGTTCTGGGAGATTGTCGCAAGGTTTCTTGCTGTCGGCTAGGCTAGGCACCTGTGTTCCCAATTTGGCTTCTCATTGACGCCATCCTGCAGTTATGGCCCAACTAACATTTATAAATGGGCTTTTATAATATGTTATAAAACTCCTACAACTAAGGCATGAAATAAAATCATGTATAATCCCATGACTCATATATTCCATTATCTATAAAGGCTAAAAAAAACTGATATAAAAGCTGATATATCTATAATTAATGGTGTATAACTCCAATAACTATGGTTTATATTATAGACCCATTTCATGAAGTAGGATATCCATTTCTCTATATATTATAGACCCATTATGACTCATATGGATATTATGAAACATCATGGTGAATAATGGTTAATGGAGAATAATATATTATATTTACATTATTTAGCCATGGATCGCTATGATTTCATGGTGATGGTTAATAGTGAAATCAACCAATTATATACACTATTAACCATTATTCACCATGAAATTCCCCATGATATAATGGATTACCATCTGGTTATTTAACATAGCCATGGAAAATCCCAAAAATAAATGGATGTTTATAGCTGGGAACATCATCTATTTCTATGGGCTATCTATACCATGGCTATGTTAAATAACCAGAGGGTATTTCTATTTCATTGGCTAATAAATAGAAATACCATGGAATATCATAGAAATAGCCATTTCATGATTTAATAGAAATAGCCATGGTATTTTCATGATATCATCCCATTTCACTGGCGACATCCAGGCCCGCGATCCCGAGGGCTTCGCGGCCAGGAAGGCGGCCGCCTCCAAGGTGGTTTTGCCCGTTGATGGAGATCACGTTTTTGGATGAATCGTGGTTAATATTGGTTATATAATGATGGTTAATAGTTAATGATTTTCATATGGTTTTCCTGTTAAGAGTGGTTGAGAGAGTGGTTGATACTGGTGAAAATAGTGGTTCATAATGGCTAGTAATATGCTGTGGATGGTCTGTCTATCTATCTAGCTATCTATCTAGCTATCTAGCTATCTATCTAAAAACTACTGATTAGTGCAGGCCCCCCCTCAACAATTTTGGTCTACTCAATAACTCGGCATTTTCTTGGGGACCAGGTCTGGGGAACTCCGGATGATCAACTTAAGTAAGGATTTCAATTGATGCCAATCTACTTTCAATTGAGTTTTCCTTTTAAACCTCAAAGACATCTATTGATAAGAAAGGGTTTCAATTGAAATAAATCTACGTTCAATTCATTTGAATCTACTTTCAGTTGATTTTCCTTTTAAATCTAAAACAAAAAAACACCCCAAAAGTTTTTGTGCACAATAGGGTGCCATCCAAATAATTACATTATTGAGGATCTGGGTCACTCATGGGATACCACATTGAAAAATTGTTTGGGCGCTGTTTTTAAATAAGGGTTTAATACGGCATCTAATCATGTGGGAAACCTTGCATTTTCAATGCTTTAACATGGATATGGCTTTCTAAAGTAAATGGACAAGCCGTACCCAAAGAAAGGTGTATAAAGATGGATAAAGCTCCTCCTGAAAAAAATGGTTCTCAGAAAAAAACTCTCACAATAGAGGCACACCCCCACCATGTACAGGATATTCAGTATTTTTTGAAAAAAAATCACAATAGGGTCCCATGACACTAATCGGTATACTACATTATCTGAGTATCCAACGAAACTATTGTAATACTAACTTAGTCTTGCTTTGCCTTGGCCTTGCTGAGGTTGCACGAAACCTTCGTAACCGAAAGGGGACGACCCTAATTTGTGCATGGCATTAGTGTCAACAAATAATGTTGTCCGCTACTCAATCATCTATCTACCTATCTACCTATCTCACTACCTATTTGTCTATTCATCCATCCATTCATCCATCCATCAATTCATCCATCTATCTATCTCTATATTTGTATGTGTGTGTGTACATTTCTCTTCAAGTTGTCCTCAGTCCCCCGAATCAGCTTATGATACGGACCGTTGAAACAATTAAGAAACTCTCTGCAGCAGCGATTCTTGCCCTATTGCGCCATCTTATCTACATTTTTGTTTGTACCTATCTTACCTACATTATCTATCTTATATATTTTATTTTTCCTTTCTATCCTCTCTATCCTATCTTTCCCATCTATGTATCCTATCCGTCCTATTTGTCTTATCTATCCCATCTACCCTATCTATCTTATCCATCCTATATGTTATATCCTATCTATCCTCTCTATCCTATCTATCCTATCCATCTCGTCTATCCCTATCCACCCTAACTACCCTATCTATCCTACCAGTCCTCTCCATATTATCTATCCTATATATCCTACCTATCCGATCAGTCCTCTCTATATAATCTACCCTATCTATCCTACCTATCCTATCTATCATACCTGTCCTTTCTATCCTATCTGTCCTTTCCATCCGATCTATCCCATCTGTCCCATCTGTCCTATCTACAGGAGCATGGCTAGCTATCCGCCTCGTACGCTGGTATAGACACAGCCGTCAAAGCTACATTGGCAATGACACCAAAAGAAAATCACAAGGGCTTGCAGGTGAAAAGTGCCGGCTCAGCGCAAAAACCAACGCAGGCCACCAGGTCTCCCACCAGCTGGGACGCCCACAGAATGCGTTCGGACCACCTGAACGCTGCCAAGGTGACAGGCTTTCGGCCACCACCGGGCTCGAGCGCAACAGAACATATAAGGGTAATGCCACCTCCAAAGGTGCCGAACATATTCTACCTACTTAAGGATGATCACACACACAGATAATCAGACAGACATAAATATATATATATATATGCTGGTTGGTGGTTTCAAACATTTTTTATTTTCCACAATATATGGGATACCTTTTGTCCTTCCCATTGACGAACTCACATTTTTCAGAGGGGTAATTATGTCTACCACCATCCAATCTATCCACCAGGCGGCTGCCCTGCCGCGCAGCCGTCGTCCCTCCATAGCGCCGAAGCCGAAGCCAACCATGGCCGCAGCGCCTTGGTCGAAGGTCGAAGTTGGGGAGATTTCAAGCTGAACCTTGGAGAGTTCATGGTACATGCCAGGAAAATGCTAGGAAAATGCTGGGAAAATGCTTTAAAAAAAACAATTCTATGTGATTTCTATGCGATTCAAATGATTTTGTTGAATGGGAAGCTGAGGGAAATGGATCATGGTGGGTTTCACCATCCAAATTGGTGGTTTCACCATGAAAAATGGGGAGATCATGGGATATATGGAACCAACAAATCACCAAAACCGGAGGTTTAATCGTGGCTGAATATGGTTTTAAATGGTTGCTAGTTATCGGATGATAATATGATATTGATAGATAGTTACCACCCAATAATCAAGCATGGCTGGGAACCCTCTTGTCAGCGGAGGTTTCAATGGGAAAATCATCGAAGTAAATGTGTGGTTTTGCACTGACCTGTTTGATTACCAGCTTGGTTTGTATTATTAAAAAAGGGTTCTTGAAACCTCAGTTTTACTGAAATCCTATTTGCATATAGACTGTGATTACTGTATGAGGTTGGATTGCTTGGACTTATATACAGACTGTTTGAAATCGTATCATAATATGGTCAAATAATGTGGTTCGGATTGCAGTCACGCAACACCTGTTTGTTATTCAAACAACATGTAACATGTTGGGTTCCTTTTGACGATTAATTTGTATGATGACACAAAAAAAGGGTTCATGTGCTGAAGTTTGAACACCCTCATAGAGGATGCGTGTTCTCCTCTCTGAGATGTTTGGCCGCATGGCTAGGTGGTTCATGACTGGTGTGATTGACTGATTTGTTTGACAGATTTTTACAATTCAGCAATTGATCCCTCCCTTAGTAATGAGCACCCCTCAGCAACATGACTTTAGTACTGGCTTTGTTCACCTTGGGGTCATTGGGGATCCGTTTTTTTTGGCGGTATTATCGGGAAAAGGGCGATGATCATTTCACCCTATACACTTATAATATGTTCCTTCATACATGCGTATGATGGCTGATGCTGGTCGTTTTTGTTTGCTCGGTCAATGGCTGATCCCAATGGCTGATGTTCCCAAGGTCCAAGGTTGGCAGAGGTGCCTTGAGTGATGCCAGAAAAATCCTGGTTGATTGGTTATTGTAATTGTAGGGAGTTGTACTGCCTGGATTATTGATGGTTGTAGGGAAAACCATCTAACCAACTATGGGTTTCCCTACTATAGTGATAATTTGTGCTATGGGCTATTGAATGTTATTGAGTTGGTGATTATTACAACCCGTAGGGAAACCAAGCAACGGACTTGCATAAGATGGGGTGGAGTTATTTGGAATGGCTCAAATGATTGTCCGTACGGATATCACACATGATGTTCTTTTGTATTGATGCATAAATGATGATGTTTTGCACGGATTGGTGGCTGACGGCTAAGTGACAGAGTGGAAGAAGAACAAATAACAAAATAGCTTGGTCAATTGCTGATATTCTGCCATAGGTCGGTTCAATCCGGGTGTTTGTTATTGAAATCTCCATGGTTGCTGCTTAGATATTCCACTTGGTTGTTGCTCTACCCAGTTCATCCTGCTTAAATCAATTCAATCTTTATGTTCCTCCTTTGCTGATGAAATCGCAACGTTTGTTCATCAAATCCCAGTTTGTGTTGCTCAAATCCAGATTGTTTGTTGGTAAAGATTCCAAAATCCCAATGTTGAAAAAAGTAAGCATTTTAATTGTGAAAGTTCAACGTGTTCAATTTTGTTGTTGATGAAATCATCATTCATGATTCATGCTGCTTAAATCCCAATGTTTGTTGATGAATCCACATGTGTGCTAGATTTTTTTCGGTGCATATATGTTTGCTAAATCAGCATTGCTTGTTTCTTGGTTCAGTTCCCATTCCGCCAATTCCTTTGTTGAATCCCAGCAAGTTTGATGATGAAATCACCACTGATGACTTAAATCACCATTTTTCAGGATGAAAACCATATCTGTGTGACTTAAATCCCAATTTTTCAGGATGAAATCCATATCTGTGTGACTTAAGTCCACATTTTTCAGGATGAAATCCATATCTGTGTGACTTAAATCCACATTTTTCAGGATGAAATCCCTATTTGTGTGGCTCAATTCCTATTTTTCAGGATGAAATCCATATTTGTGTGACTTAAATCC
>Ga0126342_10009162_pt1 | contig 17731 bp, 21 predicted proteins | sample Cyp1metagenome_FD_92528 | JGI IMG/M metagenome (GOLD analysis project Ga0126342, IMG submission 92528) | Coral microbial communities from Lord Howe Island, Old Settlement Bay, Australia - Cyphastrea 1 metagenome | ecosystem: Host-associated > Invertebrates > Cnidaria > Coral ... | reverse complement strand
CGGGCGGTTTGTACAAGATGCGTTGGAAGGAGTCCTGGGGGACAGGACCTGGGGAATGGAACAGCATTCAATGTGGATCTGCACATACAAATAAAATGTATATTATATATCATATATATATATACTATGTATAGGTTAAGGCGGTTAAGGGATCACTTAGAGCTATATATATATAATTATATATATATTCCGTAATCTGTATTAAAATAATAGCAATATGTTTTCTTCGAGCATACTATTGAATCTGTCACATATTATGTAGAGAGATGAGGTTTGGCAATGGACACATGTGGATTCCCGTTGCCATGTGGATGCTGACCCCAGATGCTGGCGGTTGTGGGTCATTAAATTTGGAACCCCATTTTTGGACGGATGTCGGGAAGGAGGTGTGTTGATATTCTACCCTACAACCAGTGCACCGGAAAATAGAGGGATCGTTGTTCAAGAGGGATCAGGTGGTTACGTGCAGCTGAAAAAATTGGCATTGAATGGCACTCATCCACTTAGAGACTGTCCTTTGGTAATCATGGGCTGAAAAGATTCCCCATCTACTTCTGGTCGGAGGTTTTAACCATCTTGAAAAATATTAGATATATTAGTCAATGGGAAGGATTCTGAGTATAATTATTATAAAATAAAAAATGTTTTACTCGCGGCACTCCGAAGCAAATAAAAAATGTTTGAAACCACCAACCAGAATCAACCAGACTTCGATGATTCTCCCATTTTTTCGGATGCCAAGAAGGCGAGTTCCGGGGATTTACCAGGGTCCTGGATTTGCTGCAGGGTCCCCTGCAAGCGAAGGTAACGACTGGGATAGGGCGGAGCAGGCACCTGCTCCCGCCACAAAGGCTCACCCAAGGGGAACAGCAACTCACCAGCACCTGCGGTGTTGCAGAACTGGTGGTCCCCACGTAATCAGATTGTAAGTTATAACATGTGATAAGACGTTATAGCATGGTAATATATGGTAATCATGTGATACCATATGTAATCATATAATTATATATATAATTATATATATAATTATATATATATAATTATATATATATATATAATTATATATATAATTATATGTATTGCAATTGTAATATGTCCTCACCCATCCTCACCCTACTTTGGCCCCCCTTTGTTGGGGACATCAATCGAAACAACCACCCTTCGCCTGTCTGAAAGGTCAAGGTGAAGACCGCCTCATTCTCGGCCCGCCAGCCCACGACATCAGGATCTTGAACTCGAAGCCCGCGGAAGGGGAAGGACTCGTTGTTCAACATCTCCTCCGTCCAAAAAGGTAGATCCGAAAAGGCCGAAAAGGGAAATCCCCATGGAAATCCCATCGGGTTGAAATCGCTTCAAATTTTGCTGGGAGAATCTTCATGAAGATTGACATGTGGTGCCCTAATTCCAAGGTTTTTTTATTGGTCAAATAAACCCAGAATTCCTAGCCCTCCGCACGGATTCCCATCCTTGGGTGGCAAGTGAAGCCACGAGAGGTAGGGCATATCGTTCACCGCTTCCACTTGGATCGTCACGTCTTGGATGACCATCTTCGGGTCCTCCTGGCTGCCCTGCAGGAAGTTGGTGTAGCCATTGTCAGCCACGACGATCCTCATCTGCACCTGAGATGCCATGCTAGAACCCAAGCCGCCCCAAGTCGATTTCATCGTTTTACCCTCTGGTAATTTAACATAGCTATTGAAAATGGCCATTTATAGTGGATTTTCCCATTAAAAATTGTGATTCTCCATAGTTATGTTAGTTTACCAGAGGGTAGATGGCTTTATCATTTGGTATTTATTTGGTAAAGTTGGTATTTTAGTTTGGGGCAGGGGATGCCTGAAATTGTCATTTGACATCGTTTGACATCATTTGACCATCCATATCTTTCCTACTTTGATTTGGGTACGGTCCAAAAATGCGCTTCCCAATAATAATTGAATTATTGATTATTTCATACTAAAAAATAGAAGCAAACAGACTAAAATCATCTAAATTCTGTGGTCTTCCAGGAGTTAAATTTTGACCCATTGACCCATACCTATTTCCGATCCCATCACCATGAAACGATCCCCTCCCAATGGCCAGTCGCCTCACCGTTGAAGTTCGAGGGCGGCGTGTAGACCAGCTGCCGCAAGCAGCTTTGAACTTCCTCCAAACCTTTGGTCGCCCCCAGATGAAAGACATGTCCCTCAGATTCCCCAAATCTCTCATTTGAGGGGGGCAAAAAAAAGTAAAACATATTAAAGTCAAGGATTTTCGACAAATTCCTTTGGAGATGTTCTCCTAAATATCTGGATTCTCATAGATCTTCCACATGGTTCCACTGGGAAAATACGAAAAGTCACCATCCGACTCGCAAGGAAACTGGGTCGCATCGCCACTTCCGAGCGCAACTCGCAGGTCTTCCCAAGCTGCGGGGCGGATTTGGGTTCGCTGGAGATACCAGCGCAGGTGGTGCCAAAAAGGCCGGCACGGCCAGGCTGCTTGGAGCCTTGACAATGGATCCTTAGAACACAGGGTATCAGAAATGGATGGATGTTTTTTTCGAAAAAACTAGAGGCATACAGGCAACCATTGTTTTTCTCAAATCTAAGAAATATGTGCATCTATGTGCATCTAAGTATCTTCTCGGGAAGTATTTGGACCCATAGGGAATCAATGGATGGAGTGGAAAAAAAAGGAAAGCACAAAGGAAAACAAAAATGAGAGATGCAAATAACCTTACGGTCAACATTTGGGTACCCACAATATATACACAAGCCATGCCTAAATAGACCCTAAATCTGGTCATATTCGGTAGAAAACCCTCGGCCGCCAATCAGGGCCCAGCCACAAGCCCACAGAAACAGAGACCTGGAGGTTCAAGAAAGTTCCGCCCATCTCGTCCGCATCGTCTGTCAAGAGAATGCAGGTTGGCGCCTCCCAGGCATCTTCCTCAATGGCAAACCACCTCAGGGCCCAAGGTGGTTGAAAATCGGATCCATGTTGCTTGGATTTTGACACGTTTGGCCATTCCTTACAACGTGGGGCCCTCAGTTATAAGTTGGCTTATGAACCCACCCCAATTATATTAACAAACGCCATAAACCCAACAGTTAACCGAATTATCAAATCACCAACTTAGCTGTCAGAAATCAGCAATCCCGTTAAGTCATATTACCATCCAGTAAATTAACATAGACCCTGGCAGATAGGGGTTGGAAGACTCGTTTCCACTATAAATTGGTCATTTTCAGGGTCTATGTTAATTTACCAGAGGGTAAATCCGGGATTTGTTGCTTAAATCAGCTCTCTCTCCATCCCTCTTTCTGGGGCCCAAAAAGAGAAAACCCCACCTGGTGTCGCTCGGAGAGCCATCGCATCGTTGCAGCTGCGGCAGGTCGTTGGTGGCCTCAGCACATTTGTTACACACATTACACATTTGTTGCGGACCTATATGTATGATTATGTATGCATATATATATACTGTGATATACTATGGTATACTATGATATATACTATGATATATACTATGGTATACTATGATATACTATGTATATTGCAAATATAAATACGCGTGTGATCGCGTGTGTATATCTGCTGATTTACATATTTGCATATATGTGTATATGTGTGTATCTGCGTGTACGTATCATTTGTTCCCAACGGTCCTCCGGATCTTTCTTCGGGATACACTGGGATCGAAAAAGTGGAAGTATTTTACGGGAACAATTCACCCACGGGTGTGTCTGAGGATGGGGTAAACCCATCAAATGGCTATTGAATGGGAAAATATAGAAACATGATGATTAACCATATTAAAGATGTTCCCCTCAATTTTCAGACACACACAGCTTAAAACTGATGGAATCTTATGATGAGGTCATGTGATTAGTAGAATCTTATGATGAGGTCATGTAAACAGAGCAGTTTCACATATTCAAACTTGTATCGCCTTGACTAGCTGCCTAGCCCCCGAGATAGCTAAGTGGACTTATAATTTGGTCAACTGTGGTTCATTGGCGATATAAATATAGTTAATGGGATTTATAAACCAACTTATGAATGAGGGTCCTCACCTTGTAGCTATCTGGCAATATGAAACACACATGATCAGACCCATGCCCAGCAAAATCAGCAAAGGCACCAAACATTGACATTGAGTGCCCACTCCCATCCCAATGTTTAATGCCTTTATCCTAATGGATCCCATCTCTTCATATCTTTTCGGATCCCATCCTGGGATTAGCTCCGCCAAGTGGCATGCATCCACACGTGCAGCACATCGGAATCCTGGGACTGCTGGTGAATCACCTCCCCCAATGGCCAGTGCAACTGTTCGATAATCGATATATCCTCAGGAAGATGCAGAACAGCCAGATTCCCATGGTAAATGGATCATATTTGATCATTCTGAAGTTATTTTTTGGGGTTTCAACATGATCTCAACATGATTTCAACGGTGCTACAGTTGCTACCAAGGCACATATCCAGCCTCCACTGCAGCCACCTCCTCTTCGGGCACTGCCGGTGGGGTGGGCGCAGGGATGGGTGCGGCAGCAGGCGCAGTGACAACGTGGCGCACGTTCATCAGGATGCAGTCGCCTGCGGCCCCGATGGTGCCCTGGCTAAGTTGGCTAAGTTGGTTAGAGCAAAACATTTAATTAGATGGGGTCTATGGTAGGTATATCTGTCTATACTTCATAGGGTTTGTAAGCCTTGTGTATGTATGTACGTATGTACGTATGTACACATATGTACATATGTACATATGTACGTCTGTACGTCTGTACGTCTGTACGTGTGTACGTGTGTACGGGGGTTATACTACTCTTGATATTTTCCCCATCTCATGTTGTTTTTTTTCTAAATATGTATTATATTTATATATCTATACCATTAGAGTATAGTTGCCCATTGGGGTTCGGCTTTATGTATCCCATGACGTTGGTAAATATCCTGCTTTTCATATTGTTCATGTTGTTTATGTCCATATTGTACATGGGTCTGTCTGAAAATAGGGAACCCCGAAATCGACTAGTGACTAGTTCATCACCACTTTCCCCAATAAAATCAAAGTTTCATGATGTTTTTTCCCGCATCTTCCACGTTCAGTGATTCAGACACATCCCTTTAATGTGCTTGGCTCAATCCCTAAGATATTCCCTAAAATTAGCTTGAACAATCTCTGGATGAACCCAGAAGTCCCTCGGCCCCTCAGGGTTTCGGCCTAGCGGTGCTAAGTCAGCATCCGTCAGGCAGATGCTGAGAGTCACCAGGCTGGAGGTAATGGCGGAAGGGTCGGGCCTGGCGCAATGGAACTGGTGATTCCATTTGATTGTAAATTTTGATATTTAGCTACAATAATTTGGAACTATAGAATCAATATGAATCAATCATAATTTGGTTGATTCTTGTTATATTTTGAAGATCTCTCTACAGTAACTGGCCATTGTTAAAGATTATTGAAGACTTCTCTGACTGGAAATGAGTTAGAATTTAGATATGAAGGGGATATACACCAACCATTGTGACGGAGATACAACGGTCTCATCTCAGCCAAATTTCCATAATGAGTGATACGAATGCCTATGATTAACAGGGTAGCACAATCCATCTGCAATTATCTACCAATTGGCATTTTAAGTAGAAATTCGGGATTGACGCCACACTGTGGAAAATATTTGTTTTGAATGGGAAGATAAGATATTGAATAAGATTATCTATAAAGTATAGACTCTAGACATATGTTTATATTTTTTGATTGCTGAGGTACAGACTAGTGCCCGGATAATATGCCGGATTCGAGACGCATTTTGTCAGTGGTCAATTCTCAAAAGTTGGCCTGAAACCCATAAAAGCTGAACAAAAGGTAATGCAAGTTTATACAAGTCAAATGAATTGGATGTTGTACTATTCACCACATGTTTCACCATCTAGTGTTCGAAAAGAGCTGCACAATTCCTAACCAAGCCCCGACATGGCAATTTGCAAATGCTGAAAATCACAAAAATTCCAAACTTCAAAGTCATGGTGTTTGGATGTTTTTTTTGGCCTCCGTTTTCAGCACAGCTTCCCGGGCAAACGAGGGACTTAAAAGTGATACCACTTTTCTTCAGCAAGCCGTTCAGTTCGCGGGCAGTTCCTTTCAAGATGGCGCCACTGGCATGCCAGTCGTGCTCAACGGCAACCGTTCCACTGCTGGCTGTGATGTTCCTGATGACGGCGCTCCAAACCGCCATGGCTAGGTTTAATGCCTAGATAGCAAGTGATGTTTGAGATCTATCTGATTCGATCTGTCTATCTGTATAATTCTGTATGCACATGCAGAATCATGCAGATGTAGTATGGACACGTGGGTTGCAGAAGGGAAGATCTAAATCACCAGTCACCAGTCGGTCTCGCACTGCTTTGGATCCGAGGCTGTGGCTAATGGCAGTATTCCAAAAACCTCTTAAGATAGCAATCTTTGGTAACGTCCAAAACAGTCCAAAACCATCCAAAACCATATCCTTTTGACTTAAAATAACCCCACTTGCCACCTTCCAATTCGAAACCAAGAAAGCCAGCATGTTTCATCATGTTTCCGTGCAGGTGAATCACTTTCACCATCATTTCCACCACATGTTTCCACAACCACCGCCCCAACCACGCCAAGCGTCAGCGTCAGCACCGCGCTGGACAGCTCCGGTTCCACCGTCACGTCACGGATCACCAGCACCGGCTGCGGCGCGGAAGCGTCGGAGGTGGCCCAGTGGTACAACGACGTGGCGCGCAGGCGCGGTGCCACCAGCGCCATCTCCTAGGGCAGCTGAGGGTTGGAAGGGGCAAATGTGATGAAAGGTGCAAGGATCATCAAGGATCATCAAGGATCAACATGTCGAATAATTTTTGGGGATCAAAATGTTGAGCTGTTTTTGTAAGGGATCAATTTTTCAGGGTTGAAATTGTGGATTGCCAAGTTGGTCCAAATAAAATGAATTATGAAATTCGGAGCAGGTAAGTCATGATCGTCCAAGTGAAGTGAACCGGCAGGTATACAGGTAAGTTGGTGTGCAAGTAGGTTATCTATGTTTGGATGGGTGAAACTAAAGCCATTGTTAACTAGGGGAGCTCATCTTGTGAGCTGTGAGGCCTATGTTCACTGGAATTATGGTGTTGCGGGATTCTTTGGCCTTTTTGATGTGTCTTTGAGACATCTCAATAAATTCTAACAATTAACTTTTGGTTAGGTGTATGCAACGAGAGACCTGATACAAGCCATTGACATTCATATGTTCAATTAATTCATGTAATCTATGTAATCCGAATAATTCAATATAATTCAACATAATTCACATAATTCACTGGTGTGGTATGTGATTCGCTGAACAACATCTACCCAACTCTAATCGCCTGAAGGGTTGTTTTTCCACGTTTTGTTGGACTGTAGATCCAATAATTAGTAAAACTAACAATCAAATTGGTATATATTGGATTATATTGGTATATATTGGTATGTTTTTGTATTAGCACCTATAAATATCCCCAGTAAGATCATCAAATCCTATTTTGGAGGCTTGCTATGCTATCTGGTCCAGGCTCCATTTGGAGAAGCGCTTCAGATTGAGTCAGGCCACCAGCACACCTGGGGAGGATCCCCTAGGACCCGTCATGACTAGCCACGAATGGAAGCTTGCTAAATAGGCTATCATACAGTTACCCGGTTACCCGCCCAAAAAGAACCAATGGGATGAGCAGCTCATGGAACCATTCCTGGAACCCCGAAAAGGCACAAAAATCAGCTAATGCCTTCAGGTGCCACTATAGGTAGCTTTGGGATGAGCAAGCCTGTACAACCAGCCATTTCGGGGATGCTTCCTCACCATCATTTTTGGTGAGGTCCTTGGTTGCTATGGTCGCTATCATCGCAACATCCCCGAAGAAATAAAACCCCAAGACTATCCCAACTAGCGTTATTCCTGCGGGTATCACCTCAATATCATCCCAGAACACACCGCAGTATTGTCCCAAAAATGGCCATTACCCTCTGTTAATTGAACATAGCTATTGAAAATGGCCCGTTTACCGTTTATAGTTGATTTACCTATTAAAGATAGTGATAGTGATTTCCATTGTTATGTTAGTTTACCAAAGGGTATATGCCGTGATCATTTGGGGATCCCACATCATTTCGCCGACCTCAGTGTCACTGTATCCAGCTGTGCTCCGCAGTCCATGCAGCTGCTATAGCTCACTGAGTCCAACGCTGCTTGCAGCGCGCTCGCCCTGCCACGTAATGCAACGATATGAGGCTCCGAGGTGGGAAGAAGCTGTAAATCGCTCCTCAAGGAGAAGGGATTGCAGTGATTCAATGGATTGGTTTGAGGAAGAAGATGCTGGAAATATACTGTTTCTAGCACAAACTATAAGATACTATAAGGGCTTAGAACGGTTTCTGGAAATGTTCCCATCATTGCGGGTGATTGAAGAAGTCGGATAAACTCAGAACGGGAAAATCAAGCGGGAATAGAAAACCAGGTGTACCACCAAAGATTATAGATTGGGGTTCAAGATCACTGAATTAGGGTTCCAACCGCCAAGAGTGGCCGATATTGCCTGATATAATAATGCAGGATATGACACAACGCAGGTATGAATCACCATACCTAAGGGGCTCTCCTCACCAATGGCAGGCCTCGGTTTCCACTCAGAGAAACCCTGGGTGAACTCCCCAATATTTGCAGCTTGAATCCCCAATCTTTGGTTCAACATGTTCAACAAATGGGTGTACGGTACATAGATGTACATAGTAGGTCAAGAGTGGGTACCCCAATAATGATATTGTTACTTTAAGATATACATAGATATACCCCAAAAAATGTGTTTTTTTGGGGCTTAAACGGTGACCCGTCCCCAAAGCCCAAGCCCAGCGTCAGCACGCCGAAGGTGACGAAGCCGGTTTGTGAGGCCAGACTCAGGTCCAGCCACTCGTCCTCGTCATCGTGGAGGATGGAGAGACCTAAAAGCCTCGTTTCGTGGACGTCGCCGAAACGGGGGCGCCGGTAAGATGAGAACTATGGATATGGATAAGATCCAATAAGATAAAGTTGGATAAGGTTAGATGATGTTAGATGTATATATATATATTGATGCATTAGATTACATTAGACTGGATTGGATTGGAGGCAATTAGACTACGTTTGAACGGATTAGAGTAATGTCAACCCCGGATCAATAAACCATGGCCTACCAACTAGGGGGGTACTCCTCCAGTAGTCATTTCATCTAGTACTTAAATGGTACCCTCCCAATTAAACAGCCGTTTGAGCTTTATTCATTCAGGGTTGACATGATGTTTCTGGCAGCGCCTTCAGCCATCCCATTGAAGCCCATGGAGATTTACGCTCTGGTCAACATACAAAAAGATCAAAAAGCTATTGAAGCCATGGCTGAAATAGTTGATTTACCGAACTTAAACCTGGTGATTTTCCATAGTTATGTTTGTTTACCATGAGATGTATGATTTTCCCAATCTCAAGCATCATTGGATTTCGTGCACGTCCTTGGACGGGGTTGCTATGAATTTTCCAGCTAATCATCCGAGATCACGTGTGAAATCCAAATGAATTTCTGGATACGAAAACAAAGACTCGTGGTTGGTTCAAGCTTTGTTTGCACTTTATCATCCGACATATTTCAGGTTTATAGACTGTAGACCCCCAAATGGTAAAGTCGGGTATGTTTCCAGTTTTGGTGGTCTACCACATGAACCATCATACCTTTGATGTTCATCCCCCGACCTATATGAAAGCATAATAACTACTGGTTCATCCTCGTGAAAGTTGTGTGTGTGTGGCAAATTTTGGTAAAACCCCATTGATGTTGGCTAAATCCAAATGTGTACAGCTATGTACAGCTTAAATCTCCATGTTCGCACCATTTTCGTTGGTATCTGTTGGTATCTATCCATAGTTTTCTTCGTTTTTGGTCAAGTCCCCCAGCGATTCCGCGATTCCGCGCCCTACGGATCCCTACGCGTCGGACTACCGAGGCACTGCACGGTGCCCCCCTGTGGCGCAACCTGCTGCAGCGGCGTTGTTGCAGAGCAATCCAAGGCACTGCCGCCGAAAAAAAGCAGCGCTTCCAGGGGGAGAAGCCATTGCCACATCCTGTCAGCCAGGAAAATGGGGCATTTTCCCTGGTGTTTAGTGATGGATTTGCGGAACCATTCCAGGAACCCATAGGAACCATGATGAAAAATGAACGACTTCGTGGGTTACAAAATTCCCCGAGTCGTGGGTGTCCCATCAAGGATGGCTGAAACATATTCCAACAGATGTATATGGAGGTTTCCTGAAATAGGGGTACCCCCAGTCATCATCCATTTATAGTAGGATTTTCCATGAAATAAACCATCCATAAATGGGAGTACCCCCATTTATGGAAACCTCCATATATAATCGTTTGTAAGCATGATTAAAATCTCTTACTCAATGTGAGGTGCGAGGGATCTTGGGTCATTGTCCCACAGATCGGGAAGAGTTTGAAGCTCCGAAAGTTGAAATATGATAAAAAATAGCCAAACATAATCAAAACATATCGAAAATAGAGGTTAAAAAACTTGAGCATACTTGGGCCATTTGTTTTCAACAGCTCAAAACCCCTTCAAGAACTGGTGAAGAGGTCTCATGTTTAGGCTGTGATGCCCGAGTTTCGGGGGGATCACCATACAAAACCTTTGCATTTGATGGGGCCTCCCAGCATTCCACCTGGTACTCAACCAGCTCATCATTTCAGTTTCATTCCGCTCTGCGAGCCAGGATTCGGCGCGAGCAGCAAACCATGGGGCGGTGTCGCACGCTGTCCCCTATGCTAATTGATCGCGATGTTAAGATGGTTTAGGAGATCAGCTTCATTCATGTTTCCTATTGAAATGGCAATTTGTGGTCATTCCCGAAGACAAACCCATACTTTTTGAACTCTGTCGATTGAGTATGTGAGCATAGGGCTCATCTGCTGACATGTCCTCGGTCCTCAACGTTACGTGCATAGTCGGATTCGGACCAGTTTAGTTGGTTATGCCGTGCACGCCGTGGTTTGTCTTGGTCCAGTCCGTTGGCAATATTCTTATGAAGCTTGAGCCACCGGAAGTCCGAGTTTGGTTTTTATGCCCCCTGTGGAGTCTTGAAACCTGCATGACTCATCCACTCATATGGACATGGATCAGAATTGGATACACATGATACTTCAATGGGAGAACCTACGGGAGAGTAGTGCTTTTTCTTTTCCATTAAACCAATTTTGGGAACGAGAGTGGAAGAGTTTCGTTTCGATTAAGAAACGGCCATGGATTTTTCTGAGCCACTGACTTACATGATTTTATGAATCCAAAACTGTTTGAAACTAGTATCCCCCAAAAAATATGAGCAACTAAACTTAACATCCCAATCAGGAGGATTTTGTCCGTTTTTTGGCACGTTGAGCAGGGATACAGGGGGTCGGGATCGAAATGGAGTATTCACTGACAGCAAGTTTGGCCAAATTGATATGAATACATGTGGATACAGAGTTGTATAGTGATTTGTGTGTATATGCAACTAGCATCTACATATCCAAACCACAAGAGGAACAGTGGCTCAAAACTCAAAGTGTCAAGCGCACTCGGAGTGATACAATGTTTATGAATTTCTATGTGTGCATCTATTTATGCGTTGCCTGATCTGTTTATTTGTCACCCTCTATCGGGTGGAGCTACATTTGTTCGCACCTTCGGCAAAGAAACTCCCAGATCCCAAGCAGCCTCTTCAGCTACACTTGTGGCACGCAAGCCACATAGATAGAATTGTATGCATACATGTATGTATGTGTGTGTGTGTGTGCCACATGTAGGCATACACGTGCATAAAATAGACACATGGAAATATTTCGGAATACATAGAAATACGATGTCCTCGAACAACCTTCCTTCTATTAATTCTTATATGCTGTCTAACCGGAGGCCAGTGAAAGACCTACGCCCTGCCGCGCCCTCAAAATCCTGGAGAGTTCAGGTTTGAGGTCGGGCGTGTCAACGTCTGATGCCCCTTTTGTGGGCTCAGCTGTTCACCAATACACCAATACACCAAAACAGATCCACATTAGATGCGGAGAAAGTGAAACAAATGTGTTCATGGCTTCTTAGAAGTGTCATATATATATATACATATATACATATCCGGACATATGACTACAATCGTTACCGTAAATCAGAAAGTGAAATAGGCAACTGCTATACTATCATAGTATCATATTATCAGATTTGTTGGGATAATCCCCCCGACTGACCAGATCAAACGCCCATCATATTGTGGTGACCTCTTCGCGTACGCGTTCAGTCGGCCTGCAGCTGCGTCCAGCTGAACCGAGGTTGGAACCTCAGCGATACATTCGATCCCCAACGTTGGAAACCTGGAAGATAGAAGGGAAACTATATCGAACTACCATCCTGGAAGTGGAAAATTCAGAACTGATCAGAAAAGGGAATTCCTCATCGGATTGTCGTACTCACTTCAGCGATCTGACATTCAGAAAACTGGGGATTTAACATGATTTAACCAGCAAAATGCCGTCGTTGGCTGCATGTTTCCCTGGGATGTCAACCGCGGGGCCGCACACTAATCCCATCCCCCAATCTGAAGTACCCCTGGGCCTCACAATGAACAAATATACTACGTTTAGGGTTCCTGAATGATCTTGACCCATGAAATGGTTCCCCTATGTTCCCAACATAATTTACCCAACTTCTCGGGGCCATTTCGGGCTTCACCCATCTTCATGTCACCTTTTGATTTCGCGCTTCTTGGCTCTAAGGCTGGAGTCAAAGACACCTACCACTAAGGGACCCGCCTGTGTGGCGGGCCGCATCACATGAGCAGCGGCGCTATCTCCCAACCACACCCTGAAATTTCGACATGGAACCTGGAAAACTAAGGCCCCAAAGATGATTTTCATTGTTGGATAGGCCATCTTCGGTTTCCATGCCAAAATCTCAGAGCTGTGCGGATAATAACACAAGTCTTTAAACACGCTATTTATGACTCACTCATGCATAATGGCGTGCAATGATGTAAATGATACTAAATGATAATCCTTCACCATGTTAAAGTTGATTCATCATGATTCTGCTCAAATGAAATTTGCCTCCTTCAAGGGAGGTCTCAGGGTTCTTTCCACCGCAGGCCGCAGATTTTGCAGCAGCACCAACTTGGACACCGGCTCCGCAACGGGCTCCGGCACGGGCTCCGGCAGGGGCTCACCGCCCTGGAAGACCGGCATGGCCGGGGACGTCGCAGACGTCGCAGACGTCGACGTTGGCAGCGCAGGGCGCCGGGGGGGGAGCAGCTGCACCAGATATCGACCGCTGTCGCGGTTGAAGGCAATGACCTCCCCCAGACTGCCTTCCTGAAATCCGGAGATGGCAAGAGAAAATCGTATGGTGCCCAACAATTGACGATTACAGTAAATGGAATTTCTATAGTCTCAAAAGAATATGAGAGCAAGAAAGCTAAACTTCAGTACAGGAATGGATTAAAGAAAAAATTAAAGTAGGAAATATTGAAGTTTCAGCAAAATTCAGCACCCCCTCCCCAAAAAAAAACATGCAAAAGTTCATGACAGTTTCCCAGTTTTCCCATTTTTAGGGGAATTCATGGCTCTCACCCAAAAAAATAACTCAGTTTCCCCTACCCTCCGGTACTTTGACATAGCTTTGGCAAATGGCCCATTTATAGATGATGTCCCGCTCAAGGACTGTTCTAGGTAGGTGGTTTTGGATTTTCTATTTAAGTACTGCTTTCTCACTGTAGCTCTGTCAAATGATCAAAAGGTCATCCCTTTTTCGGCATCCGATTGTTTCATATTGTTTCCAGGGGTCCAGATGCCGTGCTCGTTGCAGATTCGAAAGCCGAACCCAACTCCCGGCGCGTGGTTTCCAGCTGTCGCGCTGTTTGCGCAGCCGCAGATTTTGTGCATACCAGTCGTCTTCGTCGTCGCTGTCCTGGGAGAGAAAGATATGGCTTTTCGGATCCATGGGAACTAAACTTGTCAACCTGAAACCGATGAACTCCATGGTATACTTATCGCAACTTTGGCATCATAATATTTCAATCAAGATTCAAGTATGAAGATATTGGCTAATCTGATCTTATCAATAATATTTAATCATAAACGTGTTTTGTAAATAATGGCCATCACATCTCAAATCATCTATAGGGTCACTTGGATCACGGCGATCACGCCCTCCCCTTTTTTGGAGGATGTGGCGTGGTGGCGTGGCGTCGGTCAGAACTTGGCACCAAGACTCCTCTTTCCAGCCTAAGCAGGAACGCATGGACCAGCGATCCTCCACTTCAAAGACTTCCCGGACCTTCTGAAGCCCTGCAGCTCCCTCAGCTGCAGCGCCTGCCACTAAGAGAAGGGAAGAAAAACACATGATGTCTTGGGGTGCTGACACTAATCCCTCTTCCCTATTCTGACTACTAAACGTACCCCAAATATAAAGAACTAGGGTTGATTTCCAATTTTCGGAAATGTCAAATTGGCCAATTTGATTTTTAATTAATATCTTTTAGAAAACAATTTAAAAATGAAGGTCCCATTTGAGGGTTGCACCCCTAGTAATAAAAACCAATCAAGACCGGGGTGTTGTTCATTAGTGTCCGTCCTTTAAAATCAAACATTTCAGTGTTTCTGAATTAAGTTGTTTAACTTAATAGTAGGGGAACCATCTAAATTCCAATTTGTTGGCAATATGTTGAAAAGGGATGTTTCCGATTTTGAAATCGAAAACTTTATGTTTTTCCCCACCTGCCAGGTGAGGGTCTCTGTCTCTAGATTTTCTCCTCCGGCAGCCTCGGATTGCCAGAAAGAATGTCAGAGTATATGCCAGAAAGAATGTCGGATAGAATGCACTTCCAGATGATATGTCAGAAACTATGTCAGAATATGTCAGGATAGTGTGTCAGAGTGGGGATCACTCGAAGAAAGTAAGTAATTGTATATAATTGTATGTAATTGTATTAAGGTTTTCAATTTAATTTTTAGTTTGAGCACGCGTTGGCGGAATTTTCACCGCAGCCACTCAGCCACTCTGGTAGAGTGACTGGACCAGCCACTCAGCCACTCTCTCAAAAGTAGAGTGACTGAGTGGCTGGTGCAGCCACTCTGCCGGACTATTTCAAGAATCCGTATACGGAATTCAACAACTAAAAATTACTATTAACAATAATGGTGGGTCATGTTTGATCCATACTGCGGATGGTAGAAATCCTGTTGATAGGTGCTTTATCCCAGAATTTTGTTTGGGTTTTAACCATCCTTTTGGTGGTGCAGGATTTCGCAACCATCCACCGTATCACCTTTTTTTGTCCACCCTTTCTGCGATTTCCAATAATGTCCTTTTGGTAAAAATAGAGGGGCCGGTTTGTTATACCATCTATCATCATGGAAACCTGTTGTTTTACAAGGGGTTCTTCAAACCCCTCTTTTTTCATCAACCAACCAATGAGAAAGCCGGACATCTGCCAGGCGATTTCCGGTCGAAAAATCGCACCTTTCACTTTCTCCGCCGCCACGGTGAAGTCCAAATCGTCCACGATCTGCTTCAAATTCTGTGCTGCTTCGATCCCGCGGGCGGCCACCTCTGGAGAATCCCCAGGGATCCCGGAGGTGGATGTCCCTGTCCCAGCCATGATGACAGATACTTGGAAGCTCACCTTTGGGGAGGTTGTTCCGTGCTGTATCCAGGAGGAAAGAAAGAAAACGCGGCTGCTTGGGGTGTTTAATGATTTTAATGTCAAAGTGAAGGCATTAAAGTGGATTCAAACCCATTCGCCCATCTGTTTTTTTCCTGCAAGTGTCCCATTGCCGGTAAAAATCAAATTGTTCATGCGTTCCTCACCCTTATAGCATTCTTCAAATAGATAGGAAAGTCATTTGCAACTATTGCTAAAATCTCTATGTTTGGATCTTTCTGGAGGTTGCGGCAAAGTGATGCCCTAGTTATAACTTGGTTTCAAACCTAATCTAATGTGGGTAAAACTCTTAATGATAAACCATCCCCGAAATCACCATAAATAGGTGGTATACCCGAATGAGTGGTTTATGATTATTTTACCAACATTACCATCGACCCCACATACATTGGCTCTAAACCGACCTGGCCGCCGCCTGCCCGCGCCTTGCTACACACAGCTTGTCCTTCGATCTGTAGCCGTGCAGCCACGCTGGCAAAGTCTGGGTGCTGAGAGGCGAAATTGCCTGGCAATTTTGGCGATGTTCGGGATGCCCGTGATTCCGAGAACCGTAGATTCATAATTCATATAGATTCACCAAATGCTGGATTGACTGGGAAAATACCCAGTCAATCCGACTCAGCACTTCATAAAATTTCTGGATCTTCGGGATCGTGAGATCTCAGAAATGTATGGAATGGATTACTTGCTTGTGCTATACGTAGGGAATTTTCGGGAATGATCCACTGGCTAAGTATATCAATAATTTCAATAATAAATAATCCAACCCCCAGCAACCCATCCAGCAACCCTACGTAAAACGCACCAGTAAGTCAAAGTATGTCCCACTATACCATTGAAATAGTTGACTTTTCCCATTAAAAATTGTGATTTTCCCATTAAAAATTGTGATTTTCCCACTAAAATTTGGATTTTCCCATTAAAAATTGTGATTTTCCCATTAAAAATGGTGATTTTCCCTACGTAAAACGCACCAGTAAGATTCAGACTCTCCGACTCTGGCCTGCTGCTTCCTTCGCTTGCACCGAAGCATTGTGGCACGCCGACCTCACAGCCGGCACCTGGCGTCGATTTGGACCTGTCGATGGCACTGAAAAACTTTTTACAACAGGAAAAACATAGAAAACAGCATAACAAACATAGAAAAACATAGATCACCAAGAATGTTGGATGTTCAATCATGTTCAATAGATTTCAATAGTGTCTTCTCCCCCTTGCCTCATCCCAGCCCGGCCTGTGATGCGATGACCACCTGACTGATTCCTTGCACCATCGCCATGCGTCGTGCGAAGGAGCCAATGCGTGGCAAGCCCAGAAAACTGACCACCAGCCCCGCTGAGAAAAGACCCATCGACAGACACAGACCCCGGGTGGTCGCTTGGAGCGCATCACCCGTGGGGCCACAGCTGAAGCCAGGGCAACTGGTCATGGGACGATTTAGGCCCAGTTGCCTTAGTTGTTACAATCCAGAAATCAAACATTGCAATTGAAAATCCCCCATTTTAGATGATTTTACCATTAAAACCTCCATTCATTGGGGATTTTCCACTGCCACGTTTGATTACCAGAGGGTGTATGTTCTTCTCATCTGCCAGAGTTTTTTTTTTACTTGGCGGAAAGAAAAGGCATCGAAAATCCAATCAGACAGATTCGAACATGCTCCCAGGTGCTGGGCCCAAAACAGGCTCTCCGCCATGTCTCCGAAGCCGCCGCCGCTGGCGCATGCCGCCGCGAAGGCGAAGGCGGCGAAGGCCTCGTCGGGACTCATCGGGACCTCGTCGCTGGCGTCGCCTTCCTGGAGCTCCTGGGGCGAAGGGATTCGAAAGTTGAAATGATGCATATTTATATGTATATATATATACCGTTAAAATGAAAGTTAGAATGCCTCCGCGAATTCCAAATATTCCTCCCCCTCAGTTAGAATGCGGCACGCGCACGGCAAAAAATCATTCAGTTAGAATGCCTCCCCACCCGGGTTT
>Ga0126342_10009161_pt1 | contig 17735 bp, 13 predicted proteins | sample Cyp1metagenome_FD_92528 | JGI IMG/M metagenome (GOLD analysis project Ga0126342, IMG submission 92528) | Coral microbial communities from Lord Howe Island, Old Settlement Bay, Australia - Cyphastrea 1 metagenome | ecosystem: Host-associated > Invertebrates > Cnidaria > Coral ... | reverse complement strand
GGCCAATCAACTGACTGGCTCAAGATCACCGAGCCCAATCTGGAGTGAAAAGGTGCGCCAGCATCTGCCTCTTGGTGGGGTTCTCCGGGAAGGGTCTCGGTCATAGTCTGAAACCCGTGGTTACAATATGACATACTGCACTATAGTATAAAACGATAAACTAAAACATGTAATATAATAAAATGTAATATAATAGTCTATAAATATATACTTCAATATTGGAAAAAGGCCATGCAATCTTGTTGATACTGTAAATTGATGGCCTTTATCAATCATCTGAATATTTTTAGAAACTCAGATCCGATCCAGTAAATTCCCAGCTCGGCCCTGCCATGAGTTGGGTTTGGAAGATGAGTTCACCAAAGATTGGGAATATTCACTTGGTGGCTCATCCTACTTACTAAGTAGGTTATAACCCTGGTTGTAAGTGGGATAAGTAGGGTTAGCCCACTTATAACTCGGGCTATAACCTACTGAGTAAGTGGGATGAGCCACCAAGCAGGGTCTATGTTAATTTGGGGTACATCCATTCGTGGTTTTCCATCACATGTTTGGTTTTAAACCTTCGACCTCCATTATCTTGGCAAGTGGATGTAGCTACTATCTTATACTTCTATCTGGTTGGTGGTTTCAACCCCTCTGAAAAATATGAGTTTGTCAATGGGAAGGATGACATCCCATATATGAAATGGAAAATAAAACATGTTCCAAACCACCAACCAGTATATCATCAACAAAGTCTGGTATTCCGCACCAGCAAATTTTCACGTAGATTAATGGAACATGCACCATTTGCTGGAAAATTTCTTAGAGATTCGGCATGCGATTCCCATTTTTTCTTTTGCTGATTTACTGGACAGTAACCACGGCCAATCTTACACTCTGGTAATTTAAGATAGCTATTGAAAATGACCATTTATAGTGGATTTTCCCATTAAACATGGTGATTTTCCATAGCTATGTTAAATTACTAGAGGGTAGCTACCAAGGTAGAAAATCAAAACCTGAGGAGTATACCCATGGCTTTCCAACCGAGAGCCACTAGTGTGCGGAGCGCTTGTGCTCCTTAAAAGATTCCATCCATCGTCGATGTTCAAAACCTGTAGGTTCTCGAAATGACCATCTGGCACCAAGGAGTAGTGAAGCTCTGAAATACAGCCCGTGGTCGCAAGGAGAAAGTAAATGGTCCATTGCCAGGCAGTCATCCCGTTTGTGAGCCCATATTTCGAGATGAGTCCGAAGAGAAGGCGAGGGCTGATGTAGTTACCTTCATTGTTCGGTTCTTCCAACAGGTTTCGCAAAAAGATTCCTGCATGGGCTGGCATCGGCTGTGAGAAGTCATGAACGACCCCTCCTAGCCCGGCGCATGGCATCCGAGTGGGAGTCACGGCAGGAAATCCTTCTGATGGAAGATAAGCCCTGAAAGTAGCTCCCAATCTCCTTGTAAAAAAATGGTCAGTTAATGCATCTCCATTTCTCGCAACCGGTTACAGTAAACCCAATCAAGGATTGACCTAACATTTAAAGGGTACACTGAGCCTTCAAAATAAAATGCAATGTCATACATCCAATATTTTTCCTAAATCTGGGTAAATGATATAATGATCATAGTTCAAAAACTTGAAAGGTTCGGCCATTAGGGGAAATCCAGGGTGATGCGTCAAATGTGGTCGCTATGCGTTACCCAGCTCTGCAGTTAAGATGATATATAACTATGGCTAATGGCTATGGTACCATCTTCCTTTATTTGCTGGGGTCCAAACATGGTATATGGTTTCTGGTCATCCCACTATTATCAGAATTTCTTTTCAATGGACAAGTAAAGCCCTATGTCAATTCTTTGATGACCCGACAATATAGGTAAAGTAATATGGTCATCAATCAATTTTTATAGGCTTAACCCAAATCCAACAATTGATAACCACTATGGGTCATCAATATGGGTTACCCTCTGGTAAACTAACATAGCTATTGAACATGGCCCATTTAGTTCATTGATTTATATACTAAAAATTGTGATTTTCCAGTTCGCAAACTGTAAACGTGTACCAGAGGGTAATCATTATACTAACCATTAATCATGATATATCCAATCGTCCCATGTATATGGCTATGGATCAATACTTATAAATACCATGAAAATCTCTATTTATCACCATGGACCGTGGACGAATGTTGGCCTTCAAGATGCCCCAATCCCATTGGCGCCAGGGACCTATCAGCGAACGGCTGATGGTGCCACAGTGACTAGTGGTGCGACAAGTAATCCTTTCTCCCTATTACTAAACCTCCCCCAAAAAATAAAAACTAGGATCCATCTCTAATTTTGGAAAATTTCAGTTTGGCAAATTTGACTTTTAATTGATCCCCTTTAGAAAACAATAAGAAAATAAAACTACTATTTGTGGGTTTCGCCCCCTAATAATAAAAATCAGTTAACCCCGGGGTGTTCATTATTATGGTCCCTGACAATTCGATTTTTTTAATTAAGGGTGTCAATTTATTAATAGGGGTCGCTTCGAAATCCAATTTTTGGCAATATTTTAATTGCGTTATATAAGGAAAATTAAGTGATTTTGTTTTTTTTTTAAATTAAGGGTTTCAATTTATTATTAGGGTTCCCTAATAATAAATACCACCCTAATAATAAAAAATACCTGAGGTGTTTATTATTTGGGGGGGGCGGTTCGTATTAGGGCGAAGGGATTAACCCATAGGAATAACGAGTAACTGGGGACTGTTCATATTTTCAGTGGTTGTTACCCGCCAACTGAGATGCACCACAAAAACCCGGCAAAATTGTGGGTTTGGAAGATCATCTTCCGATTTTTTGGGTTCTACGCCATGTTTGATTGTTTTCAACTTGTCAACGGAAAGGCTCGTGGATTTTTAACAGGTAAGAACTACATTCCTTCATCAACATGGCCAAAGATTGAACTATAGAGATAACATGGTACAGTGGATGAAAATGATGTCATTGTCATGGTATATGTATATATATATGTATACAGTCCTCTCTCGTTATTATTATCACACTCCCCCTCCAAATGGTAAACGCAGTGATCTATTGTTATTATGACTTTTTTTTTGTATTAGGGTGCCCCTAATATTCCAATATGGCAAAATAAAAAAATCGATTTAAAATTTGATTAAATCCCTTATTGAAATCTATGTAAAATATTGCTAAAAACTGGATTCGAAGCTTTCCCCTAATATTCCAATGAAACCCTTAATAATGAAAATAAAACTTGTGAGATGGGACCCTAATAAAAAACCTCCAGGCAGCAATCTATTTTTATTAATAGGGGGTTGAACCCATTGTTTCACCATCCCATTCTCCTATTGATTCTCAATTACCACAATTAAGAACCCAATTGTGTCCAACAAAAAAGCGGAAGTGCCACACCAATCCTTTTTTTTTTTATTTGGGAGAGTTTTAGTAATGCTTACATTATATAGATATAAATAAACATATAATTAAAGGTTTCCGAAAATGGGGGTACCCCCAAATCATCCAAATTAGACCGTTTTAGTATTGAAACCCATGGTTTTGGAGATGCCCCATCGGAACCCCCCAAGTGCGACATATGATGACCTGGCGACCGTTTCAGCGAATATTGTGAAACTCTGTTGGGGCCCAACATGTCCTCTGTTTAAAAGTATAATAATATGATAGTATAATCGTATAATTAAGAATTAACTACCATCCATTCCATTCATGATGAGATTGGGGATGGTTCATTTTTGGGTTTACCACATTATATCTGGTTGGTGGTATACCTGCCCCTCTGAAAAATATGAAAGTCAGTTGGGATAATTATTCCCAAAATATGGAAAAGTAAACAATGTTCCAAACCACCAACCAGAAATTAACTATCATTGGTTCATAATGGATTAACCGTGGCGATACCCTGCACCAAAAATAAATTCTTAGCTGGTGAAGGTAGATAATCCCATTGATGCCGCGAGTCGGACTGCTTGTCAAAGCAGAACACAGCAACCCCGGGCCGTATTGGCGGGGAGGCTGGTAACTCAGATGCATATTTCAACACTCGTGAGCGCACAACTACGAATTAGAAATGTAACAAAAACATGCCTCGAATTACTCTTGGCTACGACACTTGGACAGCATCATGTAGCATTACACATTGAGTTCATCCCCGTTCCAAGTCTCCAACCACACCAGAGGTCCTCAGAGTATGCATCCTGACACTGGGCCACCTGACCGATTCAGTTCTAAGGGTATCCATACCCCGATTGTCAACCCAAATCATGATTGCTCGGTCACTTGCCTGCGGAAACATATCACGAAGATCAAGAGATAGATTCCATTGGATTCCAAAGTTTAACCATTCCATAGCACATGCAATAAGTTTCCAAAACTTGTGAGCCTTGAAATTGGACACATTATCAGAAAACAACATTCCAGAACGGAGCATTGTGGCACAAAACATGGCAAAAACTTGCGACATCCCATCTGATCTGAGAGGACCAAGAGCGGCATCAACCAAGAACCAAGCGGGGCACGGCAGTGACAAGGCAATGTTTTCAGACGTGCAAATACTTGTACAGGCCATCCAATCAAATGGTCGTGATCACAATCTGAAACAACCTCCAAGGCAAAGGCCCCCCAATTCCGGCAAAGAGATCGCCCACAAGTGGGTATGCATCTTCCAGAACTTTAGATTTGACCCTGGCATCCTGGACCGCGGCATCAACTTAATTCATGAGAAGGCGCCAGTCAACCACCTTGGCACCCGTCAGAACACATTGTGAGTTTTCAGACAAAACCTGATCCCACAGCGTGTTGGTGACCACCACCTTGACAGCCGTGCGTCTAGCTTCTGGGGCACACCTGCATTCAACCAAATTCATATCCAGAAAAGCCTGCCTCAAGTAGTATCCAGCGTCATCCATGACATCGCCTTTAACCGAAACTCCAGCTTGACTCATGGACACAACATTGGACATGCGGAAAATGTAGTCACCCCGTAAATGGCACAAACACACCAAGGACTTCAAGCACAGTTCAGCAGCGAAAGACATCACCTTAGCAACTGCTTCATCCATTGCGCTGATACCCTTGGCCCAACTGGTTGGGGTGTGCCAACCCCATGACGGCCACGCCGCGTGAAGGCTTGGGCCGTGTGGCTATCCCATTGATACCAAAAGACTACAGGATTAGTTTCTACCCATCCAAGATTGACCTAGTCTGATCAAACCTAAGATTGATGAAAGACGGTTGTAGGAGGGATTTCCTGCCTGGTGAATACCCCAGCCATCAACAAGATCTAGGCTTGGACTGTGACATACCCATTTTGGGGGATATGCTCTCTTAGTTAACATAGTGATGGAAATTACAATTGTCTAAACTTAGCAATTTTCAATGGCAAACTGATAGATTACCAGAGGGTAATGGGCTTGGACACATACCCACATACCATGATGTAAAGAAGCTGCTGAATGTCCTTGGTTTCTCAAAGATTTTAAGCAGCAGAGCCCGGCAACCATTGTTCAACCAGCGGGGCTAGTAGTCCTTGGAGATATCCCAAGCCAAGGAGTCAATCCTCTGGAGAATCTATGGAGGAAAAATAACTGCGCTGTGCACCAGCAGGAGTTGAAGGAACAGCAGCAGAAGCATTCCCTTAAATGGAATATATCCCGATCCAACAGCTTCAAAAACACCTGCAGCTCCGTCTGCGGCTTCTTTGGTTCTAGCCCTGGCTGCTTTGCCTCGAGCTCCAGCTGCTATGTCTCAAACTTAAGCAGCGAGGCTTGTGGTCTCAGGTGTCTGGTCGGAGTCAATGGATTTAAAGAGCGCATTTTCTGCCGATTGCGATGGTGGGTTCCTCCAATCTACACGCTCCGATCACTTACAAGGGTGAGACCAGCCAAGGTCCAGCGCAAGCTGAATCAGTTGATCCTCATTCCGCAAGTGTTCCAGCATCTTGGCGAACAGATCTTCCAGGTTCTGCTTCGTACGCACTTCTACCGGTTTGTTTTCTGCTTATCAACCACTTACCAAGCGGAAAGCACATTCAAGTACCCAAATAGTTACACAATTGATTGTTTCCGCAAGGATTGCTGATTGCTCATTCTATCCACTTCTTATCAAAATATACCAAAATATACTATAACCAATTTTTTGGCCCCAATTCATGAATAGTTCCATATTAAACCAAGATTTCTAAAAGGCGGTGCCCCCAGCTATGTTTGCTGGTTCCGTTTCACCCATCTAGTTCGATATATATATATATGTATATAGACCATAAACCATAGAAATCACTTGGTCATGTTTACCATTGTGTACCAACTTAGCTATACTAAACGGGGGCCCCCACCTTGTATATTCCATGAAATATCTCAATAACCTTCAATATATTCACACTATATCTCCATTTTCGTTGATTAAATCCACTTTTCTCTCAGCATTTTGGTGGTTAAATACCGTTTGAACTCCCATTGGGTAAATTATCATATTTCACTTACCTGAATCTTGCGGCCAGCTGGGGATGATTCCCCTAAAATAAACCATGATGAACCAGGCTTCGGTCGAACAGTGAGGTCGTGATCAAATTTACCAAGATTATTGGTTAGTAATGGTTACAATTTACCCAGATTAATAACGGTGAATAGTTATCCCTATTGTGGTTTATTACTATAATATCTGGTTGGTGGTATACCTACCTCTGAAAAATATGAAAGTCAGTTGGGATTATTATTTCCAATATATGGAAAAAAGGTTCCAAACAACCAACCAGCAGTTGATTGTGGAAGGCTCAATCTCATGTGTTACTTCAAAAAACATTAAACATCATCAAACCATGAAACCGTATTATAATCCCCATTAAACCAGATAGTATTCCCATTTTGGTAAAGCAACGGAAACCAATCCTGATGGGATCCCATCTGTGATCCCATCAGCGAAGCGTGTAGTGTTTTTGTCGCCTACATATAGAGACATTGATAGAATTAAACATACACATTAATGGATTATATATATATATATATATATATATACAAATTACAGTATATTATACGGGTATATCATGTATGTATGTATGTAGTGTCATGTAGTGTCATGTAATGTAATATAATGTAACGTAACATAATGCAATGTATGTATCTATGTATCTATGTATCTGTGTATCTATGTATCTATGTATCTCTGTATCTATGCATGTATGTATGTATGTATGTTTGTGTGTATGTGTGTGTATGTGTGTATGTGTGTGTATGTGTGTGTATGTGTGTGTATGTGTGTGTATGTGTGTGTATGTGTGTGTATGTGTGTGTATGTGTGTGTGTATGTATGTATGTATGTATCTATGTATCTATGTATCTATGTATCTATGTATGTATGTATGTATCTATGTATCTATGCATCTATGTATGTATGTATGTGTATGTATATGTATATGTAAATGTGTGTATATGTATGTATATGTATGTATATGTATGTATATATATGTATATGTATGTATATGTATGTATATGTATGTATATGTATGTATATGTATGTATATGTATGTATATGTATGTATGTATGTAAGTATGTATGTATATGTGTGTGTATGTATGTATGTATGTATGTAAGTATGTATGTATATGTGTATGTATGTATGTACGTATGTATGTATGTATGTATGTACGTACGTAGGTATATAGATAATGTACGGCAGTTCCACGGAGCTGCTAAAAAGATCATCTTCACCATTTTCAGAGATTCTTCCACCCAAAAAATCCACGACTGCCCTTCGTCCCAGAAACTTCGAGAGACTTTCTTCCAACCCTCCAGGAACTCGCTAATGCTACTATCCTCAACGCCAGGCGCGCCAGTGGTAGAACCGGAACTTGAAAAACTGGAGGATACTGACGATGAGTTTCCTGTGTACCTTGTGGATTTGCTTCTAAAAGTATGTAAAAGTCAAAAACTTTGCGTGGGGTATGTGGTAAACCCTCCTCCGACCCCCCAACAAAAACCTAGTAGTTAAGTCAATCTAAATTCATGGCCGCAGTCCGTTCTGTTTCCACTTGAAGGTGGTCATTGAAGTGGGCTTCATCTTGAACGGTGTCAATGCGAGATGATCCCGGAAGTCACTCTGAACAAAACATGGCAGACAGGAAAATCTTCCCATCCTCGATCCTCGGATTGGACTTTGTAGAAGCCAACAGTGGCCTAGAGTGAAGCACAGCGGCAACATTGTTGGAGTGAAAACGCCCACAATTTCAACCACGCTATTCTCACCAATGTGCAATCGGCGTTTGCACAACAAAAGGCCTCTGGAAAGCGATGTCCCTCGTCTCAACGTACTGAACCCAGTTCGCAAGGCTCCTCCATGGTGTGGATAGCCCCAGGAGCTCTTTGATCCCAGCCGCGGGGCCTATGATGCCTTCGCTTCAAAGAAACTACTATCCAAACCGACACGAGAGCAGGCGGCTGCAACTGTTGGACTGATGACGTCCAGGGACCTGTCAGGTTCCAGACACATAGGTTTGGGGCCCGCACCTACCATGGGATTGCTTCGACGGATTTACATCCTACAGTGGGACACAGGCAGCCTTCACTGTTGGACTGAAACATTCCACCGCTTCCAACACACCGAAAAAGAAGAAGAAGAAACAACAACAACAACAACAACAACAACAACAACAACAACAACAACAACAACAACAACAACAACAACAACAACAACAACAACAACAACAACAACCGCCGCAACAACAACAACAACAACCGCCGCAACAACAACAACAACAACAACAACAACCGCCGCAACAACAACAACAACAACAACAACAACCACAACCACAACCACAACCACAACCACAACCAACCACAACCAACACCACCAACAACAACAACAACCACCACAACCACAACATCATCATCATCATCAATAACGACAACAACACCAACACCAGCAGCAGCAACAGCAACAACAACAACAACAACAATTTAGGTCTATTCATAACTGGTTGGTGGATACCTACCCCTCTGAAAAATATGAAAGCCAGTTGGAATGATTATTTCCAATATATGGAAAACTAAAATTCATGTTCCAAACCACCAACCAGATACATGCTTTTCCCAGAAATGAGTATTTCTACTTGCCATGGCCATGTGTCGAATCAAACACGATTATAGATTGACTTTTGAACGATTGTACCGAACTGGGAGATATTGGTGCTGCAACAATTGGGAGCGAAATGCTGGCCATCTATGGGAATTCCACTCACAATCTTCCTGGCCAATCTTAGATACCCTGCAACAAATGCCAAATTCTTAGCTGGTGAAGGTAGATAATCCCATACCAAAAGACTAGTTAGGATTAGTTTCTACCCATCCAGTTGGTTGACCTAGTCTTTCTCTCCACAGTGAGATAGTTGGGAACCACCTACGGGGCCAACTTTCAGCACCTCTTGGGACCTGGGACACTCCGGTCAAATAGGATCGAACATCCCACCACTCATTGTCTAATTGCGTAGATGGGCCATGGAGTTAGTGAACTAGTTGGTAAATGGATTATAATTTGGATATAATGGGTTATAACCCACTTACGATCACCAGGAATCGCTAATCCCATTGCCCATCTAAGTGGCTTATACATTTTGAGCTAAATCCAAACAAAAAATGGGTGTGCATCTTATGATGTCTCATGCATTCTGGGCAAACTATTATAATCCCTTATATAACTGGAATCCCGGTCATTTTTTTGGATGATTCCACGAACACAAACCATCCCGGTATTTCGGGCCAGGATAAGGTCACCCTACACATCGATATCTAAAAGACGTTGGGGGGCAACGAGATTGCCATATAATATAATATTGTAGTATCATTGTTCCTGAATTTTCTTATATACTATATACTATCTGAATATTATATAAGCCATGATTCTGTATACTATTTTCAATAAATAAGCCATGTAAAATTGCCATATAATATATTATTGTTTCTTATATAACCATGGCTTATTTTACCAGAATTGATCCGTCGTATCTCTGAATCCCCCAGAAAGCGAGACGCCAATCCGCTGCAATGATCAATGCCAGCATCACCTTGGCGGCAAATCTTTGGATGTCAATGGTTCAGTATAGCGAGTGTACCCCCAAATAACATGTTTGATTGGGGAAAAATGCTTATGGTCATTAACTACTTATGATGATTATGTTGAAGATACGGAAACATGATTGACATTGATCGACTATATGATCAATGATAAAAAAAACAATGCTTCAAATAACTTTTTTTTGGGCCGGGATAGTAATGGCCCCGTGGGTTTTCAGCCTGGCCCCCAAACCACGCAGAACATACACTGGTTGGTGAAGAATGGGATTGCCATAGTGGATGATGATAATCCCCAATAAAGCTCTTGTAGAGTGTAAAGCCCAGACATAAAATCAACCTAATTCTTCAACTCTTGTGTATATATAAATACGTATAATTATACATTCATAACCTCCGAAGGAATCATAGTTGCTAACATGGCTGCAACCGGCCACTGCTCAATCACATTTTCGGCCTACTCCGCAGAGCCATTTCGCCATTTCATTTGGGGATGGGTCGTATGTTACCTATGAAAAAAAACATATATGACTGGGGGAATAAAGATCCAGCTATACCAGCTATGACTTAGGGTACCTATGGATCCTATGGTTTTAAAGGGTTTCAACTCATCAGCATTTTTAGGAAATTTTGGGATATCCGCCGCAGTCACAGGTAACTTGTGATACGACATGAGGACTTCATCCGTGTTGATTTCACTCCTTCCCAGATAACTTGTGATTTGATGAACATGAATATCTCATCCAATCTCCAACATTCCCAATTTTGGTCGCTTGATATCCTTGTATCACATTCCGTATGGTATTCCAGTCATCCAGTTAGAATTCAGTTAGACAAACGAGTCTGGCTCATCTTCCAGTCAGCATATCATTGAAAGTCGGGATGCGAGCAAGGAGCCGCCACACCCCGCTCACAGCCATAGGAATCGGATGTTCAAAGGCAGGATGATACATGACTTCATCAATTGCTGCTACTTCTTGCAAGTTTTTTTTTGGGGGTTTCCAATGTTTTCCAACGTTTTCCAACCATGTAAATCGTACTAAATTCAATAAGAAACGATTCCATCAACCAACTTTGGCGGGGAATCATACTAAACATCATCTCAAAGAAATATCATCCCATTCATATCATACCATAGCCCACTATTACCCTCTGGAAATTTAACATAACTACGGAAAATCACCATTTATATAGTGAATTTTCATATGAAAAATTGTGATTTTACATAGTTTTTTGTATGTTTACCAGAGGCTATTACTTTTTCCCATCCACGTCTGGGAGCCGACTGATCCAAGCAGCAGTAATATGAAAAGTACTGCGATGCCTCGTGAGGGCTGTCCTCAGTATGTTCCGGTCGAAGCCCCGCAAATGTTCAAGGACGGATGAATCGCGGTTTAGTATTATATAAATTCATTGCATGTTTGAGAGGGACAAAAAATGGAAGAACTCATGGATTTTGCAGGCACTTTCCCATAGGGATATGGTTTGGACCATGTCTTTGATGATTAAACCCCAAACGAATCATTTTTGAATCATGTTAAATCCTCATTTTTCAATGACAATCATCAACCAACAGGGGTTTTCAAATTATATCCTCCTATCATCTGGTCCTTGTGAAATGGATACTTATGACTATCCCCCATATAGCCCACATTTCATTTGTAGATGAAGATCCCATATTTTGGTTAATTATACCCCCATTTGGCTATGAGGACCCGGCTGGTACCCTAAAATAGTTGGCTAATGGATGTTTATTTCCCAAAATATGGTAATAATAGGTTTTGACCCATCCCTATTTATTCGTATCCCTTTTTTCCTGTTTAAACCCCTATGAAATGACGAACTAATCATCAAGCCTACTACGGGTGTCGTATACATGGCCAATCTTAGATACCCTGCAAAAAAAGACAGATTCTTAGCTGGTGAAGGTAGATAATCCCATACCAAAAGGTACCGACAGTAGGGATGAGTTTCTAGCATTTTCTAGCCATCCAGTCGATTGACCTCGTATTTTTCAGTGAGTGCTTAGTAAATGGGCCCTTGTTTCCCCAGTAAGATCCATGGATAAATGGGAATTCCTCCACGGGATGATTCTTCACCAGAAAATCATCAATTTTTTAAGCAATACCCTCTGGTAAACATACAAAAAGCTATGGAAAATCACTATTTTAATAGGAACATCCACTATTTCGACTAGGCCATTTTCAATAGCTATGTTAGTTTACCAGAGGGTATTTGGTATTAATTATAACAATATTCCTAAGACTATTTCATACTATTTCTATGACATTTTGGTGAATAGTATTTTCTATGGAATTTTGGGATCATATGATTCCTTAACCACTATTAACCATCATTTACCATTATTGATCATCATGTATCCCATTGAATCCCATTAATAAGCCAGAATATCAACATCGTATCCAATAATACCACTATTATGGTTGGTTCTCAATCCACATGTTCCTTTATTATTTCCATTAAATCTTATTCATAAGCCATTACATCCCATTAATAGGCCATTATGAATAATCATATATCACATATCCCATTAATATCCCACTAATAACACATTAATAATCATATATCCCATTCATATCCCACTAAAATCACATTAATAATCATATACCCCATTCATATCCGACTGATATCACATTAATAATCATATATCCCATTCATATCCCACTAATATCACATTAATAATCATATACCCCATTCATATCTCACTAATATCACATTAATAATCAAATACTCCATTCATATCCTACTAATATCACATTAATAATCACATATCCAATTGATATCCCATTCAGATCCCATTAAAACCCATATATCCAATTAATATCCCATTCATATCCCACTATAACTATAGCTATAGGATGATCCTCCGCCCACCGTTACCCCCATGTGCCAGGTGTCGGCGTTATGGCCATCGTCGCGACTGGTGAGTTGTTGCAACCAACGGTTGGCGCTGGCTGTCCAGGTTTCATCCATCCTGTTGGACATCAACAGGGTATGGTTGAGATATGGCTGTGGCTGAATTAACTATGATACTATGGTTTATTGTAGATACAATGAACTAGTTGATAGGATCAACACCTATAGTTAGTTGATAGATTTCCCAATTGGGATATCATAATCTCAAATTTCTACGTGGTTTGACTATGGTTTATGGTAGATATAACGAACTAGAGAACGAACGATCGTATTCATGGGGGTTTATAAACCAACGAACCAACTTACAACTGGCGGTTTTAAAATGTGGGTACCCAAAAACGGATGGCCGGAAAATCGATATCAACGGCTGCCCCAGGACAGGGGCATATTTTCGTATCAATGGTATGCTCATGGTATGCTCATGCATCCCACAATGGGAATCCAAACATGATGGGTTATATAAATCACCATGAATCCCATTTATAGATGATAAACATGATGATTTACCTATTAAAAAAGATAAAATCAACATGTATGAACCATCCAATTTTTGGCTGGTTGGTGGTTTCACCCACCCCTCTGAAAAATGATGGAGTGAACGTCAGTTGGGATGATGACATTCCCCAAAAAAATGGGACAATAAAATTCATGTTCCAAATCACCAACCAGATATGTATCCATTTTTTAACCAATCCTAGTTTACTAACTGGGACTATTTTTAGCAACTATCCATTTTCTTGGGTACAAGTACAAACCAATTTGAACTCGAACCCAGATTTTACAAAAAAATGGCTGTGGCACCCCCGCATCTCGTCACAGGCTGGTCTGACCACAATTCTGAAAGGAAAGTGATGGGTTTTTCACAAAAACTTTGGGTCATTCAACTATGACTGGTTGGTGGTATACCTACCCCTCTGAAAAATATGAGTTCGTCAGTTGGGATGAGTATTCCCAATATATGGAAAAATAGAATTCATGTTCCAAACCACCAATCAGATGAATATCGAACCAGCTATGGATTTAGGCTACCTTCCCATGAATCAGGGGGACCCGAGGACACACGGCACGACGGCGAGCTGCAACGTCCATGGCAGTCAACTAGTATTCCATATCAACCAATAAAAACCCACCCTTCACCAAATCGGTCAAACGCCTAATTTTTTGGGTTCCCCATATTGGCATATTCCCCATGTTTCATGAGTCCGTCAACCCCCCATAGGCTGGCAACAAAAAAAACACCCTCCAGCCAGCAAATTATATAACTGGGGTTGGTAACTGTCCCATTTTGGGTATATTGGACATCACCTGAAAAAGTAGCCATCTAGTAGACCATATACCATTCATGGTTGGGTGATGTGACCCATGGGGACATTTAATGACCCATGTATAACGATACAGATTATCTGGGTGGCTGTTCTCAGTCTCGTTTTGCTGAGACTAATGCGGGGGGGCAATCTATTCTCACCTACCCTCTGGTTATTTGACATAGCTATGGAAGCCATGGCCCATGTATATCCATGTATAGATGATTTATGATGATTTGCATTTAGAAATGGTGATTTTCTATAGCTATCTAAAATAACCATAGGGTAAAACAAGGCAAAACCTCCGAAAACTGCAGCTCAGGGTCTTATGCTGTAGAGAGGGCCTGAGCGTGGCGGGTTTTGGGTTTGAACAGAACCGCTACATTGCATGTGTTGAATTATTTACAGCAACCATCAACATGTGGGAATTTAACCATTACCCTCCAGTAAACTAACATAACTATGGAAAATGGTCTATTTATAGTTGATGGTGATTTTCCAGTTCGCTATGTTAGTTTACCTTTAAGGCGTCCCAGAGACCTATGACATATGATCCACAAATCGGAAATGTCGATGTGAGCGAGCCAGACATGGCGGCCATGAACCAGATCCATATCATGATTGAGCACAAAAATGGGAACTTCGGTGTACCCTCTGGTAATTTAACATAGCTATTGAAAATGGCCCATGTATAGTTGATTTACCTATTAAAAATGGTGATTTTCCATAATTATGTTAGTTTACCAAAGGGTAACTGGTATAAGATTTGGGGATCCAGAATTTCGGGCAATGCCGAAGAAAGGTTTATATCTAATGCTAAAAAACACATGGTCCTTTCCGTGAAGAAAACGGGTACCAAGCTACCCAGCTACTTGGGTCAGACCGTCCTTTTCCCACGGGTTGATTCATAATGTCAACCCCGGATGAGACTAAACCATGGTTTTTGACAATTAGGGTATTCCTCCAATAGTCATTTCATCTAATACTTTTTTATGGTACCCTCCCAATTACTCACAGCCGTAAACGGACGGGGTTTATTAATCCTATCCCCATGATCACCCGGATGAAAAAACACCCATGAGAAATCCATCTATTGCGTAAATTATATACCTTTGCTATTGGGGGATGGTTTATTAGGATATATATATATATACCTATAATGTATGTGAATCGCGGATACCCTGTGGTATTGCTGTTATTGCTCCTAGATGATGAGGTTCCTCAAGCGGAGAGCGGCTTCGGCATTGCACTGTTTTCATGTGGACCTGCAGTTCGGGGTCTTGAGCCAAAGGACCAGCGGTTGTGCTGTCCCTTGACCTGTGGATAGATGGCTATGTACATGGGGAATATAGGTGATGTTATTACCGTGTCCCCATTCGCACCCCCCCCCACGCATGACTGATTTCATCAGTCACGCGCAGGAGAGCCGTCTTAAAGTCCCTTCTACTGCATTTACATTGATTGAATTATGGAGAGTCGAAAGTTTCTACCGCGGCTTGCTATGTCTACACCTGTCCATACAAGACAATCTAGCATCTGTACATGACATTCAAGTCCACCCATAGCGGCGCTGCCGGCAGAGGGTTTCATGCATGCATGACATCAGCTACAAAAGATGAAAATGAAAATAGAGCTAGAGGTTACACTCCTGCTCTTCTGAGACAAAAGGATGTGAGACTTAGACCGCAGTCAAAATTCAACTCACGATGCATTGCGTTTCAGATAGCATCGTATCCAAAAAAAGAAATGTTCGGATGTGAATCCCGTGAATTAGCCGGCTCAGATTCCTCTCAAGAGTCATCGGACATAAAGAAGAGGTTAATTTCGAGCATTGATTGCTGACCCACATGCGCAGCAATAGGACCTATGCAGAGGTCAGATACCATTATCCCCATCCTCTGTTCCCATAGTTACGTCCAGTGTAGTTCCAATTCCAATCGCCACCTCGATGCGATGGTGTTCCTCTGCCAGCTCCGCGGTTTTCCCATTCTCTCCACGGTGGTGGCTCTTTTGGAGGTGCTTTTGGAGGTGCTTTTGGAGCCTGCTTTGGCAATGGGGCAGCTTCTCCTGCGTCGGTTGACGAAGCAGAGTGTGATGGTCCTGCAACATGAGTAGCACTAGGCTTCGGTACGGCTTTGGCCTTGGCTTCCGCGGTCCTGCGGACGTCTTCGGCCGTAGGCATGTAAGCAATTGCAGCTACATGAGCATCTGTCATATGTGCTCCCCATCTTGGTCTTTGTCCATCACGTCTCTTGCGTTTGTTATGATCCTCAATTGCATCGCATAACCTGTTCAGCATTGGTCCAGGTAGTCGCTGGCCATTTTGCAGAATCAAGTGCATGACTGCTATGCGTCTGAGTTGTGGTCGGCAAGCACAAAGGATGTCAACTGGATTAAGTGTCACTGCGGCCTGATAATCCACATTTCTGAAGAAATAGACAGCAGTCACTTGGTATGCTCCAGCGATCACTCGTCGAATAAACGTCGACTGTGCATCCAATGAATTGCGGGCGAGCGTTGATTTCCTCATTTCTTCCTCAGCAGTATCACCTTTCACTAATGGTTGGATGTTCTCATCGCCAAATAGCACTTGCAAATCAGAGAATTCATATCCACACTCCAGTATGTAGGTAACCAGCTTCTTGAACACGAGGGAACCATGATACGCATTTGTGAAGCCCTCTTCTCCCATGTCGTCTCTCGTATTCGGGTTACCAACCTCTTGGTAGAGCTCTCTCATCTGATCATCAGTTGGCTCAATGAGAAATCCATCATCGTCTTCCCCTAGGTATGGAACTCTGGGGTCAAGATCCAATCGATATCTGGGGTTTCTCTGAAATTGTTGCCATCCACACTCAATATCATCACAGAAATTCCGTTGGAAGTGTCTGTGAATTCTGAGTATGTTGCTTCCAATTTGCAGCAACAAGATCTTGATGAGATCGGGTTGAGCGTCGCCAATCTGACATGGTTCGGAAGGTAGAACTTTTGATCCAAATTCCACTCGTTTCATCCATGCGGGATATTCAATGATGACATTCCTTTCCTCTCCAGCATGGTATTCTCCGATGTCGATGTTGGCGTCATTTGCTCCTTCCTCTTCAATTGTTTCGGCCTTTTCACGTTCTTCTGTGAGGTATTCATCAACTTCATCTCGCTTCCTGAAGTCCCTCTTCTCCGATTTGAGCTCGTCCACTTCCGACTTTTGACTCATATCGTCATTGTCTTGCTGGGGTTCTTCCTGTGGACTTTTCATCTCGACATCATCATCTTGTTCGACTTCCACTTCCTCCTCGTTGTCGCTTGTCAGGTCGATCTTGATCTTCTCCCAGGTTTGTTTAACATGATCCTTCACGTCATCCTCATGCGAACGTTGTTCGGCAGTCGGAATGCTGGCGACGGTGATCTTGACACGTTTCCTGAAT
>Ga0126342_10009160_pt1 | contig 17735 bp, 8 predicted proteins | sample Cyp1metagenome_FD_92528 | JGI IMG/M metagenome (GOLD analysis project Ga0126342, IMG submission 92528) | Coral microbial communities from Lord Howe Island, Old Settlement Bay, Australia - Cyphastrea 1 metagenome | ecosystem: Host-associated > Invertebrates > Cnidaria > Coral ... | reverse complement strand
TGGGTGTGTGTGTGTGTGTGTGTGTGTGTGTGTGTGTGTGTGTGTGTGTGTGTGTGTGTGTGTGTGTGTGTGTGTGTGTGTGTGTGAGTGTGTGTGTGTGTGAGAGTGTGTGTGTGTGAGAGTGTGTGTGTGTGAGAGTGTGTGTGAGAGTGTGTGTGTGTGTGAGAGTGTGTGTGTGTGTGAGAGAGTGTGTGTGTGTGTGTTTGTTTTGAGACCCCTTTGACAGCTTGTCAGAAGGCAGAGCCCTTGCACATGATTTGTTCATGCGGCCTAGCACAGCTGAGAATATCGTCCGCCTCAGTGTGACTAGGGCTTCCAGACTGGTGCCTCGTAAGGCTATCTGGCACAATGCCCAAAAGTTTTCACTGGTATTTGTTAGTGAAAACAGGCTGGTGCCTTGGAAAAATAATCAAAAGTGAGAAATGGATGGCAAAAAAGGCCAAGGATAAAGTGAGCTAATCAAAACCTCTCAGAGAGCCGCAGCGTGCAGTGCTGCTCAGTGCAAGAGGCAGCTCGACTCCACAGCAGCGCCGCAGCCTTCCAGCAGCCAGCGCAGCCAGCCGCTCAGCAGCGCCAGTGGAGCAGCCGCAACGCAGCCTTGCATCCGCCGCCCGCGCAATTTTTTTTTTTTTTTTGGAGGGCTGTGACCTACTTGGGCTCTTGGCCTCTTGTCCCTCTCTCTTTTTTTTTTTTGGACATCTTCTCGGGTCCTGCTGCTGGGGTACACTCTGGGATACGGAGGGCGTGAAAAGGGTGATATGGGGGTCAGGGGCATGGGTGGCGGATGCCAGTATCTTGAAGAATGTCTGGATCGATATCGCTTACTCAGCATGGCAAAATGCCAGTGTGAAACCTGCGGTGGCCAAAATGGCAGTCAATGTTCGTAGCGCCGACTAGGCATGTGCAGCAAAATGCCGAAGAGATACATCAGGTGTCCAATGGCGTGCTTATGGTTGACGCCATGAATTCGAGGCACAGACATCGTTGTCAGCTGTTCACAAATCTGCAACGATGATAGTAAAGCCAGACGTCATGGCAAAATGCCTGGTGGGCCAACATCTTGGCATCACTGAAACTTTGCTGTGAGATTTCAAACTTGTTGATGCGAATCCAGTGCAAAAATCACCCCATGGTGAAACAAGCAAAAGAATGGGTGATTGCAGAATTCACACAGGTGAAATAAAGGAGGACGGAGTGTTGCCCTGTCTGTGCCCATGTGCAGCGGTCAGTCATCGGCTGATTTCTGCTTTTTGGTCTTGTGCTCCTCTGACATGCCTGGTGGGTCATGTGTGCGTGTAGGCCCAGCAGCATCAGAGGATTCTGCAATGTGTGGTCGATCAGCAGGATCTCTCGATCCAGTTGAGGGCATTGGCTCAGCTGTGTGCACAGTCGCCGTAGATGCCGATGATGCTGGTTCAGAGGGGCGGTCAAGCGTCCTGACAGCATGAAGAGATGGTTTGATAAGCCACATTGTCGTGAGGTTACACAAGACATCATCAGCAAGGTTACTGACAACATCCGGTAATCTATTGTCATCGTAAACCATCCATTGTCCCCGGTATCTCAAAGCAGTGCGATGGTGTCCACTGTTCGGGCTGGCACCCAGATGAAAGGTGACTGCTGCCACTCTGAAGGGAATATGTGTGATCGTTCCCATGTCATCTGCAAAAAATGGAAAACTAATGAAATCCGTCGGCAAAGTGATCTTCTGTGGACACTTGCGATTTTGTGTTTCAATGTGTCTATCGATCATCAAGATAATACAGCTACTTGCCTGGTCACCTGCTCGACAAAGACCTGAGCTGTCGTGCCAATGCATGATCAAATCTGCTAAACTGCATTGCAAGTCCATGTAATTGATGAAACGAAGCAAGATCGGCGAGTGTCTGGCGCCCTTTTCGCTGTCCAAGATCGGATGTGACACTTTTGTGGTGTGTTGAAATCTTGTGCACCAACTGCAGGATATGAATGTGGGACCCAAACGGTCAGTAATGAAGGAGATGAACTCCAAGATATCCTGTTGTACAGCAAGATCAGCAACCGTAAACTCCCCAAAGAGCAACCACAGGAAGGGTTGAAAAACCCGCAAGTTCAACGGAAGTGGATTCCATTGACAAAGTCCCCTCATGAGCTCATAGCCAAACATCCATTTGGACGGAATCAGACACTGACAAAGCAAAGTGATCCATGCAAGTGCCACCATAGTGGCGTTTGCGAAGCACATCGTTGCTGTGTCATTCTCCAATACCCTGACCAGATGTTTGATCCTGTCATCTACATCATCTTTGCCAGCTGCTTGGTCAGCGTTGAACGCTGCTGCGTCTGTGGCCTCAGTGTCAATCGCACAAGTTGCCAGATGCTGTGAAATGACACGGTTCGCAAGAGGTTCCAAAGTTCCCCTTGAGTCCTGTGTCCCACAGTCCATAGAAACGGGATGGACTTCTGACTGGCATCCTCCTGCTGGAGCTTCGTCAGCGAGTGAAATCGAAGAGTGATCTCTGGTTCCGACTGGAGGATCTTGAGGATGTTCTGGATGATGTTCTGAACCTCGCCAATTGGTAGGGCTTTCTCCTTGCTTGGGACCAACTGTTGTGCCCCCGCATCCCATCTCAGGTACGGCATCTCCCGATTGGCATTGATGAGGTTGTATTTCACGCAGTCCTGAAACACCTCTGCTGTGACCTGAGCTTGGACTAGAATGTCCAGTCGCTCCTTCAACGTCTCGACCATGGTGAGGGCCATTGTGTGCCTCAGCGTTTTGCTCCTGTCGCTATTCTGCCACGTTCGATGGCATTGGATCAGCGTTGGCAGCAAGCTGCCTTCCCCCGGTTGGAGGTAGAGGACAAACTCGAACTCCTGGAGAAGAACGTTGATAGTGTCCTCCTGTCTCAACACAATCTTGGCCATCACCTGAACCATGGTCCGTAGGTCTGGATCGGTTGATGCAGCTGTAGAAGTGCTGCGTTCCTTTCGTCGTGGACGCTTGTTCGGCTTCACCTCTTCCTCGTCTTTGATTCCCAAGCTTCTGAGTTGGCCTGGGGTCAGCAAGTTGCTCCAGATCGAACTCGCTTTGTCCAGGGCGTCTCCCATTGGTCAAAAGCACTGCAAGGTTCAGCAGTGCTGGACATACAAAGGATTCAGGATGAGGATCTGAGCCACAGAAAGTACATGGATTGTGCTGTTGTTGAAGTCTGCGCAAACACCACATGGTATTGTACTGCTTGTAGTCATGCTGTTTGAGATGAAGCACCAACTTGCCCGGAAGAACGCATAGTTGGTGACACAGCAGGCATTGATGTGAGATGCAATCCAAAATGCTGGCATCTTGCAACATCTTGTGTCCACAAGTGATGAGTAAGTCGTACTCCTTTCCTGCTGTGTCTGAGTGCCCGGCATTGTACATCAACCTCTGATGCTCTTGCTTCAGATAGGCACTCTCGACATCCTGAGGTGAAGGCCATGCAACTGGGTCATAGGGGGGCTTGTACAAGACCGGATGCATCAGAAAGGCAGCCAGATGTAAAATCAAAGGGCAGCCAGGAAGATGCATTTCCGGAACAGGATCAAACTCAAGCACATCTAAGGTCGGCAGCAACTCTCCGCAGAGATCACAGTAGGGCTCCTCGGAGTGCTCTGTGGTGTAGATCCTGCTGAGTTGCATGACAATCAAGTGCAAATCATTCGGTCCCAGTTGATGTTCCAATCTCAGATGTACTGTGATGTACTGCAATGGCACAGCTTCTCCGCAGATGGCACAGTGTTGTTTCAACATTCCCAATAAGGCAGGATCCTTCCACAGCTTGTCGAACTGCCTGGTAAGAAGCCAGAGAGAAATTCTTCTGAAATCATGGAGTGCCAGGAGATCTCCTATGTGAGAAAGAAGGTCGTCTGTTCTGAATTGCCAGGGGATCAGTAACGTCCAATGCGCCTGCACTACCAACATCGCTGCCTGAAGCAATGCAGGGCACGCATGATTGGCAACCCCAAATCCTCTGGTGGGATTGCAAGCACAGCCAAACTCTTGGAACATCGTCCATTTCAAGAGTTGCCAATAGGTCGTGCTTTCGGTGACCAAGGCTTCATGATGTTGGTGGAGATGCATCAAGAGGTCGTCACTGCACCTGCAAGTCAGGCTGCAAAACTGACATGTCAAAGTCAGAGCAAGTTTCAGAGCTGGCAGGCGGTAGAGCAGGTGGCCAAACCCATACCAGAGTAATTGTTCCATTTTCTCCTGTGGTTTCAGCGCCAGATCCGGTGGAAGATGAGCCGCTTCATGGCATTGATCTCGTTCCCATTGAATCCTGGCCAATGAAAATTGAAGGAAGACCATGCAAAGGTGTTTGACTCGATGTTGTGGGGGGTCACAGAGACATCGGTGCTCACATTGCAATCCTGTTGTCAATTCTGATGCTCGCTGTTCCATTTCTGCCCATTCAGATGGATGACCTTGTTTCAAGTGCCTAGATAAATCTTGGCGACGTCTGAATGGCATACTGCAGTCGAAACACTCAGAGGAGATGAAATGGAGAATGTCGGGATCCGAGATCAGATCCTCGCACCTGTTCGTCTGGACCGCCTGGTCAAACAGACACTTGGCAGTGAAATGCTTCCATCCTCTGTCATCAGAAGCATGAAGCACCTGCTGCGCCGAGTGGAACTTTTGAACGTGCTGCGCCAACCCGTGTTTGGTCGTGTAGACCTTGCCACAAGTTTCACAGACCAAGGTGGCTGAGGCTTCAACATCACAGTATTCTGCAGTGATCTGTCGATCTGTAAGAAGCATAGCCAGTTGTCTCCAAATGATACATTTGTGATATTGCGCAAATGTCACTGTACACAGCTGACAAGGATTGGTAGTGGCAGCATGTTGACAATAGTGTTGTAATGCCGGTTGATGATCACGAAAAGTCTGATGATGTTCATCATTCCAATGTCTCATCAGGCCAGTGTGTGTGGTGTGAAATTTGCCGCAAATGGCACAGTGATGTAGAAAGTACAGCAAGACTTCAGCATTATGTCGAAGGGCTGCAATCTGGTTGGCTCTGGCATACTGAAGCAGTTCCTGAACCCGCATCCTGTGCTCAACTTGGTCGATCTCCTGCCAGTCATGGGAGCAAACAAATTTGGTATGATACTGAAATTTGTGCCATGTGCTGAATCTTGTACCACATCTGTTGCATGTTGGGACAACTGCCACTGGTTGTTGAAACATGTGTCTCAGCAGACCTGATCGTTGGCCATGATCAATTGTGCAGTGCCTGCGTAGCGCTGCTAGGCTTCGAAAGACCATCTGGCAGTCGTTGCATGGATATTGTGACAAGGTAAATGGCACCTCGTCCTGTGTCTGCGCAATGCTGACTTGCTTGTGGACCTTGTCAATGACCTGAATCAACTTGTCATACGAGGGCAGTGGCGTCAATCTAAGCACATCATCATCTGAGAGGAACTGATGTCTCTTCAGGGCACGGCTGGCAGTTTGGAGACACATGTCCCGCAGCCGCATGAGAGGGTCAATGATGTTGTGCTTGGAAAGGAAGTCTGAATTTGTGTCTTTGTATAGATGAACAGGTTCTTTGTGAATTCTACGCAACTGTCGAATGCAGAAACGGTAGAAGGCCAACAAAGTCGCTTCTGTAAATCCTGTGGCAATGATCCCATATCTAAGGCACGTGTATGTACATTGATACCACAATTGTGTTCTCTGAGAAACGTGCATTTTCCGAGTGTAGAGCCATCTGTGGAGCTGATGCGACGTCTGCTCACTGTGCTTCAGCCGAAGTTCCATTGTTTCTCGTTCAAAATTATGGTATGACATCATGACTCCCAAATATCGAAAGGACTTCACCAGTTTGATCTTTGTGTGAGTGCCATTTGATCTTGGAATTTTGATGAAAGTTCCTGTCTGTGTGCGCACAACATGTTTGCGTTGTATCTTACCTGCCAATTTTCCTTTCATCCGCAGTGTGATCGTGGTCTTGGTCAAATTCAGTTCCAAATTGGCCCGTTCAATCAGGTCCAGAAGGGCTCCAAATGCTTGAAGCAAGGTATGAAAAGAATCCTCAGAGTCAAAGATCTGATGGGAGCAAATGTCATCAGCAAAAATCGTGATACATAGTAGCAGAAAGGACATGCTAGTCATGTTGGCATACTCCATCATGAGAGCTGAGATAAACACCGTCCAAAGACACGGAGCAGCTTTGCATCCTTGTCTGATGCCACGATGAGTGTGTACTGTTTTAGATACTCCCCGATGTTCGAACTCATAGGTGGTTGTGTGATACACGCACTTCAGAAAGCTGATCAAGTCATCTGAAACTCCAAGATGTGTCATGCCTTGGAAGAGATGGGTGCGATGCACTGTGTCGAAGGCCCGTGTCAAGTCCAGGCACAGCATCATTCCACCTACCAAGGCAGGGGGATCCAATCCTTGTTTCTGTCGATGTACAGGGTAATTGAACTCCCCCAACATTTCACGAACCTGTCTGCAGTGATGAACCAGTCGATGGATGGCATCTTCAGTGCCGCGTCCTCGCGCATAGGCAAATTGTGGTAATCGATTCAAAACAGACCCTATCTGTTGCTGAATGGCAGTGTTGAGCAATCCCATAGCCGCCTTGCCAGACGGCTCCAACAGTGCGATAGGGCGCAATTCAGAAGGGTGTCGTCCCGCCTTGCCTGGTTTGACTAACATTGCCAGGGATCCCATTCCCCATACTGCAGGAAATGAATGATTCGAGCTACAATCATGGAACATCGGGTCCAAGAATTCAGCAATGAGCTCAGCTCCATACTTCCAAAATGGGGCAGGTGCGAATCCAGGGGCCAGAGCTTTATGAGTCGGCAGTGATTGAAGGCTCTGAATGTAGTCCTGAGTGGTGAAAGGCCATGCAAAAGATGATAAAGCAGTATCGTCAATTTGATCATTGTAAATGTCCTGAAACCATTGCTGAAGCCAGTCTGCGGCTGCTTCTGGTCCAAGCAAATCTCCTTGCTCTGAACGTAACATGATACGTTTCATCGGCTGTTTTGGAGCCAATGATCGAATTGACTGAAAGAGTTGAAAATGATCCTTGGCCTGAGCTGCTTGTTCCGCTGCATGATACACCTGAGTAAGCCGCCGTTGTCGTGACATCTTGGAGGCCATGATCATATCTTTCCGAGCTTTGCATCTGTGAATGACATGATACCAGGCTTGAAAGAGTCCGGCGAGGTTTGAAGATTGCACTTGTCGAAGGCGTCTGGTATGTACCTGAAATCGACGTGCTGGTCCAATTGCTGTTTGAACTGTTGATGTCGGTGGTCCTGGTTGATATGTTGTTCCATGAAATTGATTCAATTTGTCATGGAGTGCCTCAAGGTCTGAACTGGAGGTGGTCCCAAGGGTTTCGATAGCCTCATGAAGTCTAGCACAGAAATGTGTGAAAACATGATCTTCTTGAACGCAATGTTGATGTAATTGCAACCGCGGGATCTGGTCCATCCAGTCTTTGGAGTAGGACGATCTGGATACCATTCTCGCCTGAGCGTCGTCAGCAACGGCACATGAAATGCTCCTGTAATGGGGACCAATGTGAAATCCCGCAGTAGTTGAACATCTTTTGACATCCGGTCAGCATGTGTCCTGCGTGTGCAGATGTAATCGATTCTGGATGATTGTGTTCCAAATTCATAAGTTGCACCAGCTGTCGCACTCCAAGTGTTGAGCGCAACCAGGTCGTATTGAGATAGGAGCTGTTTCCAGTTCGATGCATCTGCATGTCTGGGGCCATGACGTCGGCCATCTGCGGACTGAAATGTCGGATAACCAATAGCATTGGATCGATGATCTGCAGAGCAATTAAAGTCCCCAGCCATGATGAGAGTGTTTCTCTGTGGCAATTTAGACAGGAGTGAGAAAAGCGCATGCCAAATGGTTTGTCTCTGATCCATATATGTTGGTATACACGTGTATTGATACACATTTAAAATGTCGATGCTTCTGTTTATTCCGTGCAGTCGCAATTGTAGAATTCTCCCAGGGACATGTTCATACCATGACAAATCTGATGGTTTGCATATCTTTTTGGATATGAGACAAAGAAGACCAGCCTTTTCAGTAGTGGCGCCAGAGTGCACCGCCAGATAGTGATCCATTGCCCAATCCCTTGAAAATCTCCAGTGTGTTTCCTGAAGCAGCACGATGTCAATGGATTGGTTCTACATCCACTGCGTCAGAAAGTCCCAGTGATCTGGAGGAAGACCATTGCAATTCCATGAGAAACATGTCAATCTGCGTCTTTGAACAGGTTTAGGAGGAAGTACATTTGGAGGAGATGTGTAGACGGAAGGTGCCTGCATGTTAACCCCCAATTGTGAAGCCGTGAATATCTTGCCCTTGTACCAAGTATGTCCATGTATAGATGCACGATTGCATGCACGAAGAAAACTACGTTTGCAAACTGCCCTTTGTTTTCCAGTCTGGTGTGATTCTTGAATCTGTTGGGGCTCCAATCCATGTTGTTTTGCGGAAAGCCGAGGAGCAAAGTCTCTATGAAGCGCTTCCGCTCTCACGTCACCCATGGATGTGACGTAACCCTCACCCCCAACCTCGCCACTGCACACTGACAATAATGTCAAAATCAATGTGAAAAGTAGTTGACCTCTAAGAGGGATTCGAGGTTCTCGGACTTGGGACCGAGCAGCGGTCGTTTCTCCTGTATTCTGGCAAGAAGGATGGGTGATCCAAAATAGTCCCAAAACCACCACGCCACGTGCAAAAATGTCGATTGTAGCACCCGCCACACTCAAGGGCTCGTTGTCCAGCAGGAGTGGGCAATTGTATGCCAGGAAAGAACAGATAGTCAAAATCCCAACCGAAAAGCACAGGCCAGTGTATAGGAAATTGGGAGCCCACCCCATAAAACTGTAATGGGAGCCACCCCAAGATTAGTAAGCCAGATAGAGCTTCAGGAGGAACAAGATGAAGTACTCCAGGTAGATGATGCTGCTTCAGCAAGGCAGCAGCAGTCCTCACAGCACCGCAGCCCCGCGCGCCAGGCCAGCTGCACCGCACAACGCGCTCCAAGAGCAATGCCAGCGAACAACGTAACCAAAACGGGCGTGGGGCAAACAGCTACCCTGTGGTTCCTCACCACTCGACCGCTCAGGGGCTTGTGTGTGTGCGTGTTTTTTTTTACAACCCCTTCAACCCTGCGCACGGATCGGTAGGCGAGCTCGCACATGGAGTGTTCCATGGCCCCTGGGACAGTGAATTTTGACGTCCGTCACTGTGCCAAGGGGACTTACAAACCAGCGCTCCTAAGAGCTACAAAAAGGTGTCAAAAGCTCCAAGCAAGCCATACTACAGATTGTTGTTAGTAGTCAATGGTGTGCAAGGAGCGACAAATGGTGAAAAAAGGTGTGAGAAATCGCAAAACGAAAACGCAGGTTCAGGCAGCTGCTTCAGTCGCCAGCTGGTGATGCAAGCAGCAGCGCAGCCGCCAGAAGCCGCCCGCCGCCGCCCACAGCTGCATCAGCCGCACATCCCGCAGCCGCCACAGCCGCCATAGCCGCAGCACATCAGCAGGTGTCAGCGCAGTAGGCAATGCCAGGTGCAAAAGAAGCCGCATGAATGCATGTAAGTGGCTTGTCAACATTCTGAATCAAAAAGAGTCCCAAGCATCAGCCACTCCCGATGAAGTATCCAGTGCAGTCCCAAATGAAGAAAAAACCGCAATGAATAACATCCAGAAAGGCATCAACGAAGGAAAGGAAAATTTGGGAAAATGCTGAGTTGTGCCACCTCTGCAGCTTCCAAATTATATGGTCGAGTCCTCCTGCGCCACTTCTGCATCACCAGCTCGTGTGAGCGTGGAGAAGCTGCGGAAGACTGATGGATCTTCTGTCTCCATGGTCCTGGCATTCTCAGGTGTTTTGCGAACCATCCAAAACATGCAACTGTTACGTAAGATCTGGTCAGGCAATGTGTGATGTTTGTCAGGTGGACGTCCATCCTCATAATTCATCCACATGTTGCGATATCGCACCACTGCCCTATAGTGGCCACTGTGTGGTGTGAGGCCCAGATGGTATGTAATGGCACAGATTTCAAAGTGTTCCATGGTGATGTCACCGGCACTGTTGCTGAAACATGGAAAATCAATGCCAAGAGTCAAAAGGTCAATTTTCTGATCACATTTGGTACCGGAGTCAGGATTGAAGCGATCCAGTGACAATATGAGTTGTTGACCTGCCTTCTCAGCTGCTCTGCAAAAACCTTGGTGATCATGCCAAAACTCAACAAGTGCTTGCAAAGTGCATGCATCAGCCGTGTGGTCAGTATATGAAAGTGCCACTGGAGTGAACCTGGTCCCTTTTTCCAGCTGTAAAGCTTCATCTCCCGGTGCCAGCAACGCTGGTCGAGTGACCCATCCACAGTGGAGCAATTGAGGTTGCATCACATGAAGAATGTAAACAGCAAATTCACACGCATCTTGTTGACTCCTAAATGACTCCACTGTCCAAGTACCCAAAAGTAGCCACCGAAAAGGATCCATCTTTGTGAGGTCCAATGGCAGGTGGTTGGCACAGAAAATCGTGCGCAGCATCGCGTATCCATGCTTCCAGCAAGATGGTTCAAATCCATTGGAGAGAAGCGTCTGCCAGCAAAGGCATAGAATCACTGCATTGGCAAAACATGCCGTTCCCGTGCTGTTCAAAAAGATGGGGAGTAGAATCAGATCGCCTTCTGAATCTGTTTGGCCAGCGGTGTTCTCTCTAGGCCCTGTGGACGTAGACGGACCTGGATGAGCTGCCAGGAACTGTGAAAGGCCAATTTGGCAACTTCGTGCCACAGCTCCGGATCGTGGCGTTGTGCCACCGTCCATACCCATGGGACTGCCTGCATGGTCTCCTTGCTGTCTCCCATCTTTTTCAGACTGTGGAAACGAAGTGTCACCCGATGGTCTGCCATCAGACGCAAGATGTTCTGCAGGCTGCGGTGCACCTCTGTGATGGGGAGGCAAGTCTGCTCCGTGGGCTCCAGGCATTTGCGTTGGTGGCTCCAGCGCAGATAGGGCATTGTCCTGTTGTGGTCGTCCTTCACCAAATGATAGGACTTGCAGTCCTGGAACAGCTCCTCCGTAGGCGTGGCCTCCATCAGCTTCTTCAGCCGTCGCTCCATCTCCTGCATCATGGACTGAGCAAGAAGGTGTCTCAATGGGACCGGTTTGTCGGCCTGCTGGTGCCAAGTGCGGCTGGTCTCCATCATCAGGGGGAGAATGCTCCCTTGGCCTGGGGCCAGATGCAACAGGAACTGACTCTCCTGTAGGAGACTGTTGAGCGTGTCCTCGTGTCGCAACACTAGACGGCATAGCGTCCCCAGCACTTCCGTGGACACCGTCGTGGTGGAGGTAGAAGCTGAGCGTCCTTTGCGATCCTGTCTGCGATCTGTTCGAAGACGTTTGTTGTCTCTGTTGTCCCCCTTGGCCGGAGAAGAGATTCCCAGCTTGTCCATTTGATCCTTCGTCAGAAGGTTGCCCCAAATCTTGGATGCCGAGTCGATGCCTTCCAAGGCCTCTGAGTCCATAGCCATTGAGGAGAAACACGGACAAGTTCAGTAGAACGGGGCACTGCTGGGAATGTTGCTTGAGACCACAAAATGAACAAGGAGAGGTGCATCGCTGAGCCAGTCGCTGATAGCACATATGTGTTTGCAGCTGACTGAAGTTGTGTTGCTTGTGGAGATGTTCACACAGTTTGAGGTTTGAGAAAAAGACTTTGGAGCAAAGCAGACATTGATATTTCACACATTCCGCAAGCAATTGATCCTCCAAAAGAAGAATACCACATTGTGCTGTCGGTTCAAGTGATTGTCCATAAGTGTCTGAGTTGCTCACGTTGAATTGCCACATCTTCAGCTCATGCTTGCGACGATTCTCACAGATGCGCTCCTGGGAAGCCCAAGTCAAAGGCTGCAAAGCAGGAGCAGACCAACGTGGATGCATCAGAAGCATGGCAAACTGTGTGATCATGGGACACTTCTGAAGGTGAGCATGAACATCGACTTGCAACGCATCGTCTGCATCCAAGTAAGTGTGAAGCAGCTCATTGCACCAATCGCATCTTTCCTCGGCCAAGGACAGCTGAGCAAATAATGCACTAAGCTGATGAGTGACGTACTTCAGCCTGTCTTCAGTGATTTGATGTGCCACCACCAAGTGCGCCTGAATGTGCGACAGTGTCACCGGTTCCTGACAGACCAAGCAGTACGTTTTCAGCATCTGCAAGAGCTCAGTGTCCTCCCATAGACGATGAAAATTCCTCGTCAGCATGTTCATGGTAACTCTCTGGAGAGCCTGACAGGGGAGCATGTTGCACAAAAGGCCAACCACTTCCTGAGAGGTGTACGTCCAGGGCAGCACAACCTGCCATCCAAATGTCGCCACAATCAGAGCCAATTGGATCAATCCAACGCATTCATGATGCAATTCTCCCCAACCCGGTGATGGATTGCAGAAGCATCCCCATTCCATGAACATGCACCAGTTGAACATCTCAATGAGATACTGGCATTCCTGAAGATGCACAGGATGCACCGCATGCAAGTGGAGTCTGAGATCCTCTGCATCACTGCCGGTGTAGCCACAAACCTGACAATGCCTGGTCAGGTGGAGTCGAAGATGACTCATGCAGTACAGATTGCCAACGAAGCCCAGCCAGAGAAGTGGTTCAATCTGCTCCACCATGCTGAGCAGTACATCAGGTGGATCAGCCACCAACTGAGGCATCATCTGACGTTCATGGTCCAGCCTGAGCAGAATGAATTGCAGGTACAACTGACAGACATGCTTGGTGTACATGATCGGTTTGCACACGCAGCCAAATTGAGGTTTCCATTGTTGATCAAGTGCCAGAGCTCGAAGTTCACAAGCATGCCACTCACTCGAATGGTTTGTTTAATATGCCGACTAAGTTCTCTCCTGCCAGCATATGTCTTCTGACATTTCAGGCACCTCGTTGAGAGGAAATGTTGTATGTCCTCCTGCAACAGCAAGTCCTCGCAGGCGTTGAGGATCACAGCCTGGTGGATTTGGCACTGCATGTCGAGGTCAGGAAGTGCGACATCTTCCACTGCCTGTTCTCCCCGATGGTAACGTCGAGCATGCTGGAGGAGTCCATGCCGTGTGGTGTAGGCCTTCCCACAGTGTTTACAAACCAAGGATGATTGCTCTTTGGCTGCATGATGTCCTTCTTTTGTGAGCAGAAGCGCCATCTGTCTGACAATATGACACTTGTGATATTGTTTGAAGGAGACCCCACACAAAGCACATGGACTGTCTGATTCAAATTGTGGCAGCAAGATGTCATTGACCGCTTCATGACGCTGAAATTCAATGGAGTGTTCCCTCTGCCAATGCATGTACAACCCTCTCGTTGTGACACTGAAAAAGGAACAGAGTGCACATCTGTGATGAAAATAGGCCAGGAGCTGGGCGTTCTCAGCAATGGCCTGAACTTGCTGGCCTCTGGCAAATTGCAACAGTTCTTGTACCCGTGCTCGGTGTTCAACTTCTTCAATGTCCTGTCGGTCAGCCATGCAAACATACTGAACATGATAAACTAGGTTGTGAAATGTGGAAAACTCCATGAAACATCTGCTGCAAGTGGGTACGCCCAGTGCACTGTCTGTCGTGGTGAATTGTCGCAATGCACCTGATCTGATGCCATGCACGACTGTCAAATGTTTCCTCAGTGTTGTCAAGGTGTCCAGGGGAATGCAACACTCCGGACAGACAAGTTGAGTCTCTGGCGATGCCGGCACTTGTTGTGACTGGCGCTGCCGTTGGAGATACCAGCACTCCGTCAGCACCTGCATTTGTTGTTCATAGTCAATACGGGCAGAATGCAGTAGTATATCATCATGTCTGAGTTGGCTGTCACGTTGAGCTTCCCGCTCCAGGGCAGTTTGGCAAAATGCCACAAGCTGCAATAGCGGCTCCAGAAGATTGTGTCGGCGCAAGAAATCTTGATTGGAAGTAAGTGAAAGGTGAGAAGGTTCACGAAAGAGTCTGCGCAATTGTTTGAGGCATGCTGTGTCAATAAGTTTGGCTGATTGAAAAGTCATTCCAGTTGCCAACAAGCTATACCTCATGGGTGCAAAGACACATTGTTTCCAAATTTTATATTTCTGCGACCCACTGAGACTTCGAGTTGAATGGAGCCATCTGTGTAGCTGTTGTCCAGTTTTTTCACTGGCCTTGATCCGTGCCAATGCCGTCGCACGCTCAAAGTTGTAGTAACTGACTGTGGCACCCAAATATTGAAATTGCTTAACCAACTTGATGAGTGTGAAATTTCCAGAAGTCCTAGGAATTTTGAGAAAGACTCCATGTGTGGTTCTCATCGTATGGTTTTTGAGTGTTTTTGCCGTTGCAGTTCCAACCAATCGCAGCAATGCAAACGTTTTCTCCAGATTGATGACAAGTTTGGCAGCTTCCAATGCATCCAAAGTCTGTCCAATACGCTGAAGCGTCTGCTTGAAGTGATCAGGTGAGGTCACCACCTCATGCATGCAACCATCATCTGCATATAATGTATTGCAATTATAAAGCCAATGTTCATCTGTCTGCATGCAAACCTCAAGTAGGATGTCTGTTGCATAAGCTGCCCACAAGATCGGAGCGGCTTTACAGCCTTGCCGTATGCCCTTGGAGGTACGAAATGTCCTGGTTTGGCCACGATGTTGGAACTTGAAACTGGTTTCAAAATACACTGCCTGCAAGAAATCAATGAGAACTGCTGGAACGCCAAGCCTGTGTAGACGTCTGTATAATCCATCCCTGGGAACCATGTCGAAGGCCTTGGAAAGGTCGATGGTGACCAGGACGCCACCTTCCAGAATCCCCAATTGGTTTCCCTGTGCTCTCTGTTGGATATGATGCCGATGTTCAAGACATTTGGATCTAACTTGACCACAGTGTTTGAAAATTCTGACCAGTGCCTCTGTGCAGCCTCTCAAAGGGAGGTATGCGTATTGTGGAACTGAACACAGAAGAGCTCCTATGGAGTCAAACAGATGATTGGCCAAATTACCCATGAGCACCTTATTGCACGGTTCCAACAGCGTGATAGGACGTAAGTCCTGCGGCGCATGATATCGCCGAGCATGTTTTGGAAGTAGACAAATGGTGCCCCATTTCCATTCTCCTGGCAAGTTGTTGTGATCACTGCTGTCTTCAAAAAAGGGCTGTAGAAACTGAGAAATCTGCCTTGCAGCACATCGCCAAAATGGCGCTGGAGCGTACTCTGGCGCTAGAGCCTTGAGCATGGGCAATCTTGTGAGACCATGTTGAAATTCATGTGCAGAAAAAGGCCATGTAAATGCTGAGCATGTTCCATCCACCTCTGCATCATAGTAGAGCGCTTCAAACCAGTCTCGGATCCTGTCAGCTGCAGCTGTCGGATTCAACAATGCTCCATCAGGATCACGTATTTGAATCCTTCTGAAAGGCTGTTTGGGGGCTAATTCACGGATGGCCTGATAAAGTCGAAAATAATCATGAGCAGCCTCAGCACGACCTGCCGCATCAAAGATGTACTGTAGTCTGCATTTGCGAGCATTTGCAGATGTTTTACGCATCATCTTGCGGGCTTGTTGTCGCTGAATGACATGATACCAGGCCTTGAAAAAATTCCCCAAGTTCTGCTGCTGCAGCTCACGTAGATGTTCACTGTGAGCCTGGAAGAGTCTGAAGGGTGTCAGGTCAAATTTGTAAACTGCCTCATGCTTCTGATGGCTCCGTGGTGCTGGAAAGGAGTTCAGAGCTCGGTGCAGGTGATCCAGTCTATTGCCATGGGGTGGAAGGTTGTCAACCGTTTCAATGATACTGTTCTGTAGTGCATCAGTATCTACATGAGGTGTTGTCCATTGACGATACAGCTCAAGCCTTTGCGCTCGTGTCCAACCAGTCTGCGCTATTGGAAGGTGAGGATGCCATACCTTGATGAGCGTCGCTATCATGGGTACATGGTGTGCACCAGAGGGACAATTCAAGGCAAAGTCATAGAGATACTGTACATTCTTGGAGGTAGCATCACTGTGGCAGCGTCGACAAATCAAATAGTCAATCCTGGAGTGTTGTGTCCCAAAAATATATGTTGGTCCAAGTTGTGCATTCCAGAAATTGTTCACAACCAAGTCAAAGTTAATGAGTAGATTGTGCAGGAAGTGCGCATCAGAGTGATTGGGGCCCTTACAGCGTTCACCCTGCCACAAATACGTATCCAACCCCACCGCTGTGGAGGTCCTTCTCATCGAGGTGTTCAAGTCTCCCAACAGGGTGAGATGATTCCGTCTGGGGCATTTGGCAATCACTGATTGAAGTGCAATCCAAAACTGTGCTCTGTCTTCCATGCGATCTGGATGATGAATGTGCTGGTAAACGTTCAAAAAATCCAAATCACGATCCCTCCCATGTACCCTGAGATGCATCAACCTGCCTGGAATCACCTCTTGCCAAGAAAGATCATCCATAGTGCAAAGTTTTTTGGATACTAGACTCAAAAGGCCTGATCGGGATTCACCACAGCCGCTATGGATCGCATAGTAGTTGCCAGTCACCCATTCGCTGGTGTGCTTCCAATGCGTTTCCTGAAGCATAATGATGTCCAGGTGCTGGCACTCAATCCACTGTTGAAAGTAGTCCCACCCCGAAGGTGAAAGACCACTACAATTCCAACTGAGGCATGAGAACCGTTTGCGTTTCAACTTTGAACTTGGTGTATGGTTCTGTGTTTTGGGAACAACTGTTGGATGTCCTTTGTATGCAGTTCCAAGTCTCTGTGCAGTGTACATTTGTCCTTTATACATCGTGTATCCATGTGTCTCAGCTCTTTTCAGAGCTCGTTTAAAACTGCGTTTTTTGATTTCTCTGTTTGTGCTGGTTTGCAAAGGCTCTAAAGCCGATTGGAGCTCCTCTACATGTTCTTTTGCAGGAAGTCGCCATTGGAAACCTTCTGCTCCCACGCTGCCCATGTCAACAGCGTAACCCTCGCTCCACGGTGCTCTTGCTGAAAAAGTCAGAAATTGTAGAAAGAAAATCCACAGAATCCAGCTCCCTCTGATGTTGGGCACTGCTCGGAATTGGGACCGAGATGCAGTCAATGTATGTTCTCTGTCTGGTGAATGTCGAAATGTGTTGAAAAACTTGTTGACAACGAAAATAAGACCAACCATACAAACAATGTGTGCCAGCTTTCTACCCAGAAAACCCTCACCAAAGGGCGCATTGTCCAGCAGTGGTGAGGTGCCCAGTAAAATTGCCGCAAGATCAAAAGTCACAAAACAATCAAAAAGAGTCTGAAAGATACCAACTGGTTGCCAAAAGCAATGGTGGTCCCGAAATACTACCAAAATCAAATCAATGTACCAATCCAGAGAGTCCGCTCTCGAGGTCAAGAAGCCAGGTGACCCTGTGTGGCAGTTCAGGTCTTCGTCAAAAAAGCGCCGCCACAGCAGCCGCCACAGCGCAAACGCTACAGCCGCAGCCACAGCACACGATCCCTGCCAACTGGCTAGGTTGAAGGGTCTGCCCAGCAGCACAGCAAAGAGGAGCGACGCCGTGCCAGCGAACAACGTACTTGCAACGTGGGTTGATCTGCTAACAGGCGTCTCCTCGACCCTTGAGCGCGGTCGTCGTGACCGCATAGGAGCTTGTGTGTGTGTGTGTGTGGGTGTGTGGGTGTGTGGGTGTGTG
>Ga0126342_10009159_pt1 | contig 17735 bp, 11 predicted proteins | sample Cyp1metagenome_FD_92528 | JGI IMG/M metagenome (GOLD analysis project Ga0126342, IMG submission 92528) | Coral microbial communities from Lord Howe Island, Old Settlement Bay, Australia - Cyphastrea 1 metagenome | ecosystem: Host-associated > Invertebrates > Cnidaria > Coral ... | reverse complement strand
GGAATTCACTTCCTCGTATTGAAAAAATGTTGCCATGGAGCCCAGCCAAACCCGCGGCTCCATTTGTTGATTTTTTCATCAACCCCCCTAAGTGGATTTGGGCCAAACCCTCCTATCCACAAAACCAAGGGTGAATTCACCGAAAGAGTTCAAATAAACCTGACAGGAAAAAAATTAAATAACGGCTTTTGTCACGGCTCTTTCTGCTTCTAGCCCTTTTTCGGCGCTTCTTTCCACGACCCCCTGTCCTTCCATGCCGGAGGCTCAAGTGTTGAGAAAGAGGGACGGGAACGTTGATTCTGGAAAATCTTTAGGAAAGGGGCCAGGGAGGGGCGGGAAGCAGGGAGTTGGAGTTCAGCTAGAACTGCGAGGCCATCGTTTAAATAAATTCGAGCAGTTTTGGCAGCTTGCCAGCGACCTTGTACTAGAATCTGATCTAAGGAGTGATGGCGGTTGAACCACCATGTAGCACCCCCACGACGTAAACTATATGGTCTGAAAGAAAAACCTTGCAAGTCAAGAGCTTCAAGGGCCTGATTAAACAAACTACGCCATTTAGCCGGGCTTGGCGCCAACCCTGTGGATGGAGACGCCAGTGACTTCCACTGTTTGATGAATCTCACCGCCATGTCATAGCCAATGACACAGCTCTCAGCTGCACCCTGTCGCTTTCCCCCTTTGGTGAAGCCTAAAGAGAGGATGACTTTGTCGTGTGCCGCCTCGCAGAGCATATGGCTACACTTTAAGGTGATGATTTCACCAGTTCTCAGCATGGCATAGAAGCCAACTAGAAGCCAACTAGAAGCGAAATCGCAAAGGTTCCATGGCCATGAAACAAGGCCCATCCGACCATAGCATGCAGAACGTGGGCGGGCAGGGGAGGTGCGCGGCTAGGGATTTCGTTGAGACTCCAGGTTTTTAGTAACCTCCAGGCACCTTGGAGGTGACCTTTGATCTTAGGGTCCTGGTCTTGAAGACCTGCAACAGTATCACTAGCTAATGCGCGTCCATATCCCTGAGACCACAAATGTTCCAAGTATTCACACACCAGGGTATCAAGATGTTGGCGCTGTTTAGGCAGGGTAAGATTGTTTGCACGAAGAAACTGTAGAAAACCATCAATGGCTGCATTATATCTTGCTTTGGTGGCAGGTTGCACGGTGAAATCTTTTAAGGTTCCTAATTTCTGTCGTTGTTTGGCTCTCTCGACCTGTGTGTTCCTTTCGACAAAACGTTTAGGCATGTCGAAACTTGGTCCTAATCCTTCGAGCCCAGCGACTCGGACGGTCTGCTGGGTTCTGTTCTGTGTGCACGTAGCCCCACATGACTTGCGAGGAACTACACAACAAGAGAGCACAGATACGCGACAGTGTGGAACGCAGCTTCCGGCTGCTAGATCTTCCCCTTGACAACGCATGCAACACCACGAGACTGTCCACCAAATGCAAGAAACGCTTACCTACCTGTCCTTTGTGTGCCAACCTCCATTTGAGGGTTGTAAGAACCGCCCTCAGCTCGAGACTGTTGATGTGTTCCTTACTGCCTGTCCAACGCCACCCGCTGACTACCCGCCATTTCCAAAGGCGGGCGGGAATCGTAGCTCGAAGGCGATGATATTTGCACAACTGTGACGAAGGGGTGGTCAGGAGCACATCTTCCCCCTTGATGCTGATGAGGTTGGATAGTTTTTGGACCATGTTCCCTTGGTCCTGTGGCTGTGGCTGTCTAAGAGGCCGGAGAGGAGTTCGCCACAGCCTTGTCTGCAGATAGACCTGGCCTTGGGGCGTGAGCATGTTCATGATCTGCTGGGGCGTGTATAGCGGACACAGGCCCAACCTCCCGAAGAGCTGGGAGGCAAGCCACGCAACAACGGGTACTGACCAAGTGTTGCCGACCAAGCTATGTCGCAGGTCGCTGTGGGTTTGGCTTCCCCGCTCACCCTTGGGCACCGAATTGACGGTGTACCCTACGGGGAACCCCATCATAAATTCTTTCTCTTCAATGCTCGGCAACCGCAACTCTCCTGTGTGCCCAATCAGGAGATTACGCTTGGTGTACTGATAAGGAGGGTATCGATGAGAGTCTGCACTCCACCGATCGACATCCTCCTGCGCACATTGCTGCAACCCTGCAGGCTTGCGCCCTGGTGTTGGCCGCGGCCGCGATGTAGTGAAGGTGGGGAAAGGCCTCTCGCAATCATACTTGATCCACCCCTCCTTACACACCAGCTCCAGGTCCTGGGTGGCCGTCAGAACCACCTCCCTGATCTCCTGGTGCTGCAGGAGAGCACATCCCTCCTGTTCAGCGATGTCCCAAGTGAGCCAGTATAGGTGGGGACAACTACACCATGTCATAGTGCCTGCGTCACACTTCCAAGGGTCAGCTCCAAATGCAGAGGTCATAGTGTGTCTGTCAACATTGTCCATGGAGGCCACACTTTCCATCAGCCCATGGACTTGGCACCACGGAAAGGCCCGTCGCACCAATGACAAGATGCGAGGTACGTGGACAAACAGACGCGACCGCTCGTCCTTGAGAGCCCCCTTCCGATCGGCGTTCAAGCCGCTGACGCCTTGGCAAGGGGGGCCTCCACCCACCAAGACGACTGAAGCCTGGGAGTAGACCCGAGCCCACTCCCGTACCTCTGTGTCATCCACATCTTGGACGTCATGAAGTACCCTGGTTTCAGGAAAGTGGGACTCCACAACCCTCGCAGCGTGCTTGTTGGTTTCGACACTGACATGCCCGATGACTTGCAACCCCAGTAGGTCTGTTGCCACACGTAGGGCCCCGATACCGTCAAACAGCCCAACTGTCAGAACTTGATGTTCTTGACGTAACTCCGGCAGCTCCCCACGTAGTTTGCCGTCCAACACCTGGATTCCCCAGCTTGTAAGCCCCAGGGAGGCACACACCCCACCCCCCGATGAGGAGGCATCACTGCAGGTAACTTGCTCGTGAAAAGGTGTCCGGAAATCCATTCGGGCCAGTGGCAGGAGACCCAAGAAACGCAGGATCTCCAGACGACACTGTGAGGGCAGCACTTGAGCCTCGCCCAACCCATCGTGGAAGCTCTCAATGAAGTGCCAGACAGAGTTCAAGCAGCATAGCAATGGCCTCCTAAACATTGAGAAATAGACTAGACCCCCGCACACCACTTGCATCTGTCTCTGTGTCACACGGGTCTGTTGCACCAAGGCCAATGCGGCTCCCAAGTACTTGACCAACTTGGCCTCACGTGGGTATGCCACACCTGCATCCCCATCGACCATGGCACCTTGCACCTCCGCCTGCTGTTGACGGCTCACGCTCTTCTTCAGGTTGCGTGGGATCTCCCACCGCTCGTACTCTTGTCTGAGCGCAAGTACGGCCGGGGCCACTGTCCCCTGCAGGTTTGTAACTCCCAAGGCGTCCACCCGTTCCAACAGATCATAGTTGTCGAGGTAAATCCTCCAGCATGGGTTCTTAACAGTGACCGGGCGATCCTTCCGGATCTCCCCTTCAGGAGGATTCTCCCCTACAACTTCAGGATCTTGTCCCGAGCTCCACAACGACAAGTTGCGGTGGACATGCTGGGCCAAGGACACGCTGTTCAGGAATCCCATGGGAAGTACTTTGGCAGCCAGGTAGACTTCACGACCCTGCAGGTCTGATGGCAAGCAGTCCTGCGGTACCACTTTATTGAAGGCCAGGTATTTCCACCAGGAAGACGGCACGCTCATCGTGTAGAAAAAGCACCGTACGTCTTCACTACTGACCAATAACCTGTCACTTGGTTGGATGTAGAATGGTGTCATCAGCGACCACATGGGCAATGTGTCAACGTCGCCACGGAGGCTATGAGCTATACCATTCAGTGGCACCAAGTTCATTATGAGTCTGAAAACCTCCGTTTCGCGTACCCACTCATCCTTGGATACCCCAAACAATCCATTGAGCAGGAGATCCTCCCCTAAGGAGAAAACCTCCTCACGCTCTAGAAAAGTGCAGATTCCAGTGTTTACTAAGCCAGAGCAGACCGCCGGCCAGTCGTCATCACTGACCATGACACGGGGGGGTCGGCTTCTTTCCCACTGCTCAGGTGGCTTAATGAACGAATCAAAATGTTCGACATAGTGTTTTGCCCCAAGCGTACACACCTCTTCTAGTGGTACCCGGCCAATCTCACTTGGCAATGCATGCCGGATATTGTCCCAGCAAAAATTCCTGGCGGTCTTAATTTCATCACCTTTGTAGTCGGTTGACCGTGTCCTAAAGAAATCAGTCCACGAGAAGTCGCCCAGGTTAACCTTCATGGATTGAAATCGGGAAACATCCTTTGACAAAAGTTCCAGACAAGCCATTGCAACCGGATGAACCACCTCATCATTGCAAAACCCACAGCCCCAAACCGAGTTGAGTGATAAACAAATGGCCTGCATCCAACCAATCCCTTCCTTAGTTAAAGTGGGTAAAAGGTTTTCCAAGACGCTCTCTGAGGTAGGCAACGGATAAAGATCTTTCGACCCTTTCGTGCCCGTGGACGAGCTGCGAAGTGGAACAACCTCTGAGAGCTCATGGAAAACCAACCGCCCTAGATCACCCATCGATGACCCACACAAAAACTCCCCATCTTTTTTCGGCACCTCGGACTCTGCTACAGATCCAGTAGCCAAAGGATGGCCCTTCCCATCTGGAAAAAGTGAAATGAAAGGGGGTGCAACAGCACCCATAGGTACAACTCCCGGATAACTGATGGGAGGTACCGGAGGAAAAACATCAAGGTTCTTCTGAGGTGGCACTAAAGGCCCCATCTCCTTGACCACAGCGTTGTGGCCTGGCCCTTCAAAACAGGCCTGGTCACTCCGCTCAAAAGTGAAACCACCTCCTGTTGCTGCTATCTCAGGAGGTTCACCCACAGATCCGGACAACATCCCGCACGGACCACCTGTCCCGGGAGTCATCCCCCTTTCTTGTCCTGTCCCTTTCCTTTCTTGTCTTTGTTCTCGTCCTTCCTGTCGTCCCTTCTCCATGGATTGCTGTCGCCACGTCCTCCTTTGCTCTTTCCCTTGTTGTCCGCCTTCCCACTGCCAGCTGCTTGGGCTCTCCACCTGGTTCTTGCCTCTTCGAACTCCTCCTTCCTCGCGGATGCCAGCTCGGCCCGGGCAACCAGCCCCGGCTGGTCGGCTGGAGGTATCTCCAGTTTCTGGGCAACAGGCCAGGCGGTGCCTTGGCTGACGGCCTCCTGGGCCTTCAGCCGTTGGGCAATCAAGTCTGCCGCACACGCCGGCTTGCCTCTTATCAGGAGGTCCAAAGCTGCACTCAGATTCAACATCTCGCGACTCTGGGCGCCGCTGGTTCGCTTTGCCAGGACCGTCCTGAAATAGAGGACTGCTATGGGTTTCACCGACGAATCGTCCATGTCCTCCCCGGACGTCGTCAAAAGCGATCGCTTCATCGCTGCAATCGCCTCGACTGTAAGGGCCCCGGGGTAGCGCTCTGCTACTGCCCTCACCTTGGTGTCCTCCGCGAACACTCCATCTACTCCTCGTGGCTCCTCCTGTGTGGGACTGCTGGATGAGCTGCTGCTGCCTGAAGACCTGCTGCTGCCTTTCCCTCGCTTGCGGGACACCAGCTTCTGGGCGCGCTTTTGCACTCTCCTCCGTACTTTTTCTCGGGGGTCGAGGCCGGTACCCCTGAACAGCTCCTTCACTTCCTTTTGAGCTGCAGCAGCGGGGTTCCTTCCGTCGTCGACGTCCTTGCTTTTCTTCTTGACTTTCTTTTCCTTCTTCTTTGCCCGATCCTGGGAAGCCTCCTGCTGCTGATCCCCAGGAGGCCCCCCCTGCTTCGGCACAGGAGGGGGACCACCCTCCTGTTCCTGCCTTTCCAGGGCTGCTGACCTCTGCCGTAGGCGTGCTAACTCGTCTGCTTCTCCTTCTCCTGCCGTGGACTCCAAATTGCTGACCCATCCTTCTTCGCCTTGGGCTTTCATCTGGCGCACCTTCACCAGATGGAGCGTGTACTCCCCCACAACCTGTCTGCCACAGCCTTCGCGGCAGATGTGGCACCTGAAGAGGGTCTGTGGCTGGCTGGTGTGGGCTCTCAGCAGGGCCTCGCTGTCTGTCCCTTTGACCCTCAACTGCACATACGTGTCCCCTTGATCCACCTCCAACTTCCGGATCTCTCCGGCCACCTTGCAATGGGCCCCAAAGTAATCCGCCTCCTCTGCAACCAAGCAAGACCCGGGGACGAATTCTCCCAGGGGCACCTCCCGGGCCTTCACTGCCAGGCCCTGCTGCCACGGTGACTGCTCCCCCACCGCTTGGGCCGGCCGCCGCAGATGTGCTCTCCTCCTCAGGGCAGCCGGTCTCCTGATGGGAGGTGCCTTTGCCTTGGCTTTTGCCTTCACCTTGGCCTTTGGTGGCATCACTGCCTTTTCTTCCGGGCCGCTTTCCTCGACTCCGTCCAGGCCCTAAACTCTTGGCCTCGCTCTCTTCTCTTCTGTCCTTTGTTCTTCTTTTTCTGATTGCGTTTGCGCTTCTTCCCCGGGACCTCTTGCGGTCTGCGGGGCAAAGGAGGCCTTTCGGGAGAGATGGGGCATTCACTGCCTCGCCTTTCCTTACCCGGGTCCTCCTGGATCCTTCTGCCGTCCCGGTGATGGCTGCGGCGAGGGCTTCCTCCTCTGTGTTCGTCCCTTCTTCTTTCTGACCCCTCTGCCTGGTCCCTGCGGTCTACTCCTGAACGTGACCTAGGAGCTTGGGCTGAAGCCTTACCCGTGGGGAAGAGTTGCAACCGATGTGTAAGGTAATGAGGGTCGAAGTTTGGGTGCAACTTCCTCTTCTCCTCTTGTCGCGGCTTGTCTGCTTCGGTCACTCTCTCCCTGTTCTCCTTCTTCTCCTCGGGAGCCTCGCTAGTGCGATGGTCCTTAGCTCCCGATTTACCTTTGTCCTCAACTTCCTCCTCAGGGGCGTCCTGACTGATCTCTTCCTCTTCTTCACCTTCCTCCTCGTAAGAGTCTGCAGGGCTGGCTTTCTCGGTCTTCACTTCCTCTCCTCCTGTCGGCCCGGGGGTCCGGCCGCTCGTCTCCCCCTGAGCAGGAGTCGCCCCCCTTTGGGCTTGACTCCTGGGTGGATGTTGCTTTCCACCAAGTCAGATAATTCCCCGGCTACCCCCCGCAGGAGACCCGTCACCCGCCTTTCTTCGAAAGCAGGGAGGCCTCCCGACTCAAGGATGCCGAGGATACGCGATCCGGCCAGGCAAGCACCGCACACCGGGGTCCCTGAGAACACCCGGCACCTAGTGCAAGCCATCCAAAGCTAAAGCCGAAACACTTCGGATGTAACAATGGGTTAGTGTCAACTCTTTACTCCCGGGGGCGTGAATACATATATATATATATATATATACGGTCACTACATTTAAATATACGAACTGGTATTTTATACTACCTCCTGGGCCTCGCGGTCTGGCCCGCCTTCCACATTTTAAATGTCGTTACCGTATATATATACACAGTATGTGAATCGAGAGGATGCTGAGGTGATGGTGGTTACGCCATGTTGGGCCGCCCTTTCGGATGGCGCTCACGTTGGGCCCTGGTGCAATGGCCACAGTCGTTTCACTGGATGGTGGCGGCGTACGCGGGTGAGTTGAACAGAAACTGCCCCTGTCAAATTACAAAAGTGTCATCTGATACAAAGATCTCTGTTCAAGCACAAGACTCTCAAAGAGATCTTTCTTAGAGTACAAGGGTGCCTTGAGCAGAGAACCCTGTTAAAGTACAGGGCTGTCTTGAAACAGTGATCCCTATTGAAGTAAAGGGGGCCTTGAAACATAGATCCTTGTTCAAGTACATGAATGTCTTGCTCCCTTCTCAAGTACAAGGCTGTCTTGAGACAGAGATCTCTGTTAAGTACAGGGATGCCTTGAACAAAGGCCCATGTCAAAGTAGAAAGGTGCCTTGAGCAAAAGATCTCTGCTCATGTACGGGTACAAGGATGTCTTAAACCAGAGACTTTTGTTCAAGCACAAAGATGGAAGGGCATAAATAAACCTTTGCCAAAAGGACCTGTCCAAGCACATGGATGCCCTGAACAAGGGGCTCTGTTTGAGCACCCTTGGATGTATATATTGGAGAGATCTCCGGTGAAGTACAAGGGCGCCTTGAAATTATCCTATCTATGATGTTGGGTACCTATCTATGGTTAACCTACTATATATCTTAAATTCCCAGTTTCACACCTGCCTTGAAACCCAGCACTGAACTCCCGCCTGCACCGCCACCTGCAGGGCTCCTGCACCGCCCGAACGGTCGCAGCACACGAAACGCAACGAGGAACTGCCACCTGTGGAGCATTTCGCGAATGGGAAACCACCATTTCATGGGATATTTAAAGGGAATATTCATGGATCCTGGGTGATGAACAGATTTTCCATGGCTTAACCCAATCCTCAGATAAAATGACTGTGGGGTACTTGGAGGATACCACAGATCGGAAGTGGTAACTGGGGATAGGTCAGCATTTTTCTATGGGATAAAAAAATCCTCCAAGAAGGGAATAGGCCGTAGGCCAAAATGATTTGTGGAACATGTTTTTGCTGAGTCGTCATTTCACAATATATATATATAATTACATATATATATACACATATGTTTATTTATAGACATGCATTTAAATATGTTTATATATATATACAAACCTGCATTTACATAGTATCTGCAAGAAGGATAAGAAAGTAGATCGTCACTATTTTAGTAGGATTTTACCTTTCTGTCTTTTTGAGGATTACGATGAATATATATATATATATATCTGGGTATTATCTGGGTAAATGATAATATTTCACTAACCTGAATCTTGCGGCCATTTGGGGATGATTTCCCTTACTAACCATGATTCCAGGGCTCGGTCGCGACGTGAGGTCGCGATCGAATTTACCCAGATACTGTATATGTATAATATGTATGTCATATGGAACTATATGAGGTCACCTTGATTTTATGAGGTCACCCATACCTTGGATCATGAAATGATGGGATCTTGGATCATCATCCCCATGGTCGGCCCTTTTGGGATTCCGCCCGCGATTTTTTTTCAGACAACTTGTCACCACGACATACGAAAAAGCAAATGGTATAAAGTGGGATATCAATATGTATTATACATAATTACATATATGAGATACACATATATCATATCTTTTGATTGCTAAACATTAAATGTAGTTTGACTGTGACAAACATGACATGGGATGACAATATCCGATGACTCCACTTCCCTGACTAAAGAGGATATCATCGCAAGTCATCATCCTCCAAGTCACTTTTTGTGTGTCTTTACCCTCCCGTAGTCAACCATCTGGGTAGATTATAACATTTCACTAACCTGAATTTAATTTCACTAACCTGAATTTTGCGGTCATTTTGGGATAGTTACCCCTGGCCCCTCACCATCGTGGCAGTGAGATCAGTGCATGGCTCCCCAACATTGGCACCTGGGCAAAGGCTTGCGGATCGCCTGGGACGAAACCAGGCTTTGTGCTTTTCGACCAAAATAGGAAGGAAACGAAGCCGTTACAGTTGAGTATTTCATTGTTTTTTGGGAGAAAGATAGGGCACCTGTTTCTGAAATACAACACATTATATAAGCATTTTTTGTTGAATATGTCTCAGTAAACTTGGGGGCATGTATGTTCTATTCCCATCATCCCGAACATGTACATATATATGTATATATATATATCAAACACATACAAGACGACATGATGACATAACTGAATCCTACGTTTACGACAAGCATGACATGGAAATAGATGAAAACATACATTGACATCTTCCTTTTTTGTGGCTTAAGACAGCAAAAACAAGATTGCACAACCAACGGGAGGAAATGGCCATAGACAAGGCAATGTCAGCAAGAAAAACTGATCAACAACACGTGTATACTGACCACCAAAGATTTTACCATGATATGCCTTGCGATAGATTCAGATACCCGATACCCCAAACTTGCATCACTGAAGAGGAAAGTGCCGAAGCTACCCATACCGCCATACGTTGGTCTCCAACGGAACTAGCTGCAATGACATGCAACTCCATTTGATTCGGGATCCGATTTATTCTACTGAAATGGCATAGCTGATCAACAAGATTCTCTGAAACCAAACCATTTACGGAGACTCTGAACCACTGCAAGGCTCGGTGACTTGAATTTACCAAATCATTTACCAATGCAGAAACACCTAATTTTTACACAACCATTGCTTAACCACTACACACAATTATTTACCATTAGGCATTCTGAAAGAACCATCAATGTTTTTTCTTTCTAAATGGAGATGACTCCTCTGTTTTTGAACCAGCTGGTCGCCTGCAAAGCTTTGATGGTGGTGACAGCAACCTGGAGACCAAGAGACATTATTTATGGCGGTTGGAAGGTGGGTGGGAGACGTGTGTCTATGCAACTACGCTATTCATGTGTATATATATATATATACAAATAGACATGTCATATATGATTTTCCCTGTCCATCAATATCCATCACTATCCATCATATCCATCAGTATCCATCAATATTCATCAATATCCATCAAATTTCAATCAATATCAATCAATATCCATGAAAATCCATGAAAATCCATGAAAATCAATCAATATCCATCAATATCCATCAATATCCATCAATATCCATCAACATCCATCAATATCCATCAATATCCATCAGTATCCATCAGTATCCATCAATATCCATCAATATCCATCAATATCCATCAATATCCATCCATATCCATCCATCCATCCATCCATCCGTCCATCCATCCATCCATCCATCCATTGACCCATCCATTGCTCCATCCATTGCTCCATCCATTGCTCCATCCATTGCTCCATCCATTGCTCCATCCGTTGCTCCATCCATTGCTCCATCCATTGCTCCATCCATTGCTCCATCCATTGCTCCATCCATTGCTCCATCCATCCATCCATCCATCCATCCATCCATCCATGGATCCATCCATCCATCCATCCATCCATTGATCCATCCATTGATCCATCCCTTGATCCAATGATCCAATGATCCACTGATCCAATGATCCATTGATATTGATCCATCCATCCATCCATCCATCCACCCACCCACCCACCCACCCATCCATCCATCCATCCATCCATCCATCCATTGACCCATCCATTGATCCATTGATCCATTGATCCATCCATCCATCCATCCATCCATTGATCCATTGACCCATCCATTGATCCATTGATCCATCCATTGATCCATCCATTGATCCATTGATCCATCCATTGATCCATTGATCCATCCATTGATCCATCCATTGATCCATCCATTGATCCAATGATCCATCCATTGATCCACTGATGCATTGATCCATCCATCCATCCATCCAGCCATCCATCCAGCCATGCAGCCAGCCATCCATCCATCCATCCATCCATCCATCCATTGATCCATGGATCCATCCATCCATCCATCCATCCATCCATCCATCCATCCATCCATCTATGTGTACATCATAGATTTTATACATATGGGGTATACACATCGGCTCGGCATCTACCTCGACGTATGTGGACACTCAGATCTCTCATCAACATCTATCGGCCTACAGTGTTGTAGAGGTCGGATATTTTCGGCAGATGCAGGTGCACCAAGGTTTTTCAAGATAATAAAAATAACATAAAATAACTATCTATTATTTGCTGTAACGTTAATGTGTATGAACATGATATCTTTTATTTTCGGCAGGTGTACCCTCTGGTAAACATACACATAACTATGGAAAATCACCATTTTTTATGGGAATATCCACTATTTCTATGGCCATTTTCAATAGCTATGTTAGTCATTACCAGAGGGTACCTATGTTGATTACATTTAACTGCAAGCACTTCACGGCCAGTTTTCTTCTGTCCTATCAGTTCCATCAATGTTCATCGATCTTCGTGACGGTCAGACATGAACACAGCACTAGGACTAGCAACTCAGCAATTACTGAAAATTTCAAATATGTAATAATAACATACATAATATGTAGATATATATATATAATTATATATATATGGTGTAACAGACCACATTTTCCTGTTATGAATCTATTGAAAAAATATGTCCTGTCAATCAATTCTGTGCCTCGAAGTGTTTTCTGAAGAAATCCTTACGTCCCAAGTGGCAGCATCTTCCTATTTTTCGGAAAGATGGGACGGACTTTCCCTCCATATATTTGAAATACGGGGGTTCCATAGCCATGGGGGGTACCCCCACATGGTTGGTTTACAATGGAAAAACCCAATCTAAAATGGATGATACATGGGGTACCCCCATGACTTATGAAACCTCCATATAAGTAGACAAACAAGCATGAAAATCTCCTGTCAATTCAGTTGGTCAACAAAAATAGGTGGTGACGAATCATCGAAACTAAAAAAACCTTGTGTTAGACTTAAATTTGCAATAGGCCTACCGACTATAAAATTATAAGCCATTGTTGTTTAAGTTCAAATTTATTTTCACAGTCGTGTTTGATGTGTGTTTTTTCTTTTCAATATCTCAACAGTACAGCCCTTTACCACTTATTTCTATTGCTAGCTTTATGGGCTTATCGTCCCACAAATGGATAAACATTTCACTGACTTCTCCTCTGGTAATTTAACATAACTATTGAAAATGCATCATTTACTTCGTTGGTTCACCAAAGATGGTAATTTTCCATAGTTTTGTGTATGTCTCAGAGGGTACATCCCATTAGATCCCATTAAACCACCATAAAATCCCATTAAATCACCATAAATTTCCATAAAATCCCATGAAACCACCCTACAACTGCTATGAATCGGGACAAACATCCCTGGCCATCCGGCACCTGGGATGATGCGCAAAGAGAAGGACCAAGCGACGCGTGCCGTTGAGCTGGCGCCTCCCCGGTGAGCGGTTCGCGTCGCTCGCGTCGCTCGCGTCGCGATCGGGAATATATAGGGTCCTCAGAATATATATATATAGAGAGAGTATGTGTAATGTGGTTAAAACATGTTAAAACAATATCTGGGTAAATTGATCATATTCGGGTAAATTGTAATATCTGGGCAAATATTAAATATATGATGGGTATACAAAATAATATGCCATACATGTGAACAGCTATGATATTATGGGATATTCTATTGTGTGTATATATATGGGCAATGTGGTTAAAAACAATAGAGAGTGATTGATAGTGATTATAATTCTTGTACTTCTTCAAGTCCGCTTCATCCACAAGTCCTTGAAACAGCAACAAAAGCTTGCATTTCTCCTTCACAGCTGCATTGACCATGCCACGTGAGATGGCTGTCTGTCGCCAAAACGCATCCTTTCTTTTAATTTTTTAGGTCTTCATCAAATCCATGTCCTTCAAGCACCTGCTTGGATGCCGGGAGTCTGATGAAACCTAGTGATATCTGTATATGTACCGTTGAAAAGGTTTAAAAGATGCTTTCATTCGAATGATCCCCACCGTGGCAATTCAAGGCATCTATTCTGCCATATATATATATAATATGTTGTTATTCATCATACAAGCTGAAATAGGTCACGAGAGATACGGCCAAACTAGGCATGAGAGAAAGCAACAAGAAACCACCAAGAAACCACCAAGACACCTTTTTCATTTTTAATGACTAAACCATCAATTTGTGTGTGCGTGTGGCGAAACAAATGATCAGCCACGGGCTGATGATTTTTCCGAGCATAGACACACCCATTGTACCTGGTTAAGCCAACAATATCCACACTGTTGTTGGTTAAATCACCGTTGCTTTATTTAAAATGCTTGGCTAAATCATAATTGTTGGTTTAGTAATGTTGCTTAAATGGTTGGTAGTTTAACATAGCCATTGAAAATTGATCATTTACAGTTGATTTACCCATAAACAAATGTGATATTTCCATAGTTATGTTAGATTACCATAGGGTAAAATTGTTGCTTAATTCCCCCTCGTGATGGCAAGGCGCCAGAGTGCCAGGAACGCATCTGCACTGCTTGCGAAGGCCTCGAAAAGAAACATGATGAGTTCATGATGAGTTCATGGGAGTTAGGCGGATTTTAGAGACACTGACTGGAACTTAAGCCCAGAGGTTGTGTATTGATGAGATATTTTCAGGGGATTTCCTGATGGATTCTCATGGACTATTGGGATTTTGCTAACTATTATATGATTACTGTATATAATGCTGGTTGGTGGTGCAATAACCATCTTGAAAAATATCAGTCAATGGGAAGGATGACATCCCATATATGAAATGGAAAATTCCAACAAATGCTTGAAACCACCAGCCAGGATTCTATGGAAAACTAACCAAATATGTGGGAATGAACAATCAGTAATACGGGGATGCAATGGGGATACAAATGGATAGGATGGTATAATGGTATCATTAACAACAGTCAATATCCATAGAAGGTGGATCTCCCTTGATAGCTAAGGTTGTGCACATAACTATATAGGTTCACAATTTTCTATGATAAATATACCTATACTTCATGGGGGTTACGACGAACTTATAACTGGGGGTCACCTTGTATCAATCAATAGGGAGATGGGGGTGGGTCAAAACCTATTATTATCAATTTTAATGGGCCGAACATCAATTTACCAACTATTTTGGGGTTCACTAGGTGCCAGTGTTTTGACCAATAGCCATATGGATTTTGCGGTTCCCCTTTTGATAAGGAATTTGGTGAAGTATGGATATCCATGCCCAACCTGCCGGAAAAAATAACATCATTTTCACCAACTTCAATTTTCACAAAGGGACTTCACTAAGGCACACCACTAATGTGCTTTTTTTGATGTAACTTCCGCAACATATGGGATTTCATCACCACAAGACAAATTTTCCCACAGCTGGAAAGTCAAAAAATTGTAGGATTTGGCCACCCCAATTTTGGGAATTTCATCAGCAAAACGTGTGGCAAATCTGACCTCTGAGGGACCACGTACAACGTCATGTTGGGTTTAAATTTCATATGTTTTGGGGGTGTATACTCCCTATGGATCCAAACACTGTCTGAGAAGGTACTTAACCAGACTTAATCCCGTAAATCATACCCCAGTCCCACTTCCTAAGAAGGCACGGCCGATCCATAGGGACTGTTGTTTTGTTCATACATCACAGTCACATTCAATTTTTACGAAAAAAAAAACATGCAAATAATCTTAAACACCAGACACTATTATGTATACTTACCCTCTGGTGAACTAACATAGCAATGGAAAATCACCATTCTTAATGGGAAAATCCACTATAAATAGCCATTTTCCATTGCTATGTTAGTTCACCAGAGGGTATCAGAAAAACCAAAAATTCTGTGAGATCGGGGGCAAAAGACCTGGCCTAGGCATTTGCTGTATTTTAAGGTCACATCCCAGGGATCAAACTTCGGGATCTTTTTTTTACGCCCAACTGGGGGGCCCCCTTTTACGGGTTCAACAAAAGGCGAAACCTCCACATTTACCCTCTGGTAAACTACCGTAAACTAACATAGCTATTGAAAATCACCATTTTCAATGGGAAAACTCACTATTTCTATGGCCATTTTCAATAGCTATGTTAAATTACCAGAGGGTATGATGAATTATAGTGAATTAGCGAAGAAACGTCTCCAAGCAACTTATCCAACCAACGGTGGACCCAGATAACATGTTTTTGATGACCCAAAGAATCCAAAAAAAATCATGGTGGACTCATGGCAGCCGGAATCATCTTGCAGGATACATCACAGAACTGGGATAGAGCGTCTTAGCATGAAATCCTGCGTGTCTAAGCTGGATGTCTACTGGTCGGATGCCAAAGACATGGCGCAGCCTCGCGGCATGTGGCGGAGATCACTAGCCTTCACTCCGAGAAACAGATGCGAGAAATTCCTCTTGACTATGTGCAGCATATTTCTCCCATTAACGTGCATTGAAATTTCAGAGGGGACAGGCTATAAACACCTCAGGTAGTTTTTATTATTAGGGGGTACAGTATTTATTATTAGGGTTCCCCCTAATACTAAATTTAAAACCCTAATATAAAAACCTATTTTGTTCTATTTCAAAATCGATTAGATTTCCTTTTAAAATCTAATTAAAATATTGCCAAGGGATGGATTTCGAAGCTTTCCCCTGATATTAAATTAACAACCTTAATATAAAATGCTTTTTTTGTTGACCTTAAAAGACGGACCCTAATAAAAAACACCCTGGCGTTGACTAGTTTTTATTATTAGGGGGTGAAACCGTGAAATGGTAGCTTCATTATTTTTATATATTTTTATTGTTTTCTAAAGGGGATCAATTAAAAATCAGATTGGCCAACCTCAAATTATCCAAAATTGGAGACGGACCGTAGTTTTTATTATATGGGGGTTAGTAATAGGAGGAAGGGATTATATGATTCTATGTGAACTATGCTGCAACAGCAGGAAAAAACTGCTTAAATTGCGAAAGATGCCTGTGGCACCTCGTTCTTATTCGCTAGGACCCTCGAGGAAGACATTTGCAACAGAGAAACGCCCCAAACATGTTCAATACACAGTGTCCTTTGCTGCGGAGTTGCGGGTCCGCTTCAACATCTTCTCTGGTTGTCAGTTCAAACCAATGACCCCTTCTGCTGTACTTTGGAGTGGCTTTTCCTTCTCCACAGCCGTCACATGCTGCTAAACATGTGTGGGCCAAGCCTCAGAAATGGTCCGAAACAGTCAAGAGCATTCACGATGCTGACCGCAATGAGAACCCAGAGCTGGAGAGTATCCACCAAACACAGCTCTTCAAGGGGCAAAGTGCTCCAGCACCGTGCAGAATAATTTCGCTTTGATCTAAAATATGGCAACTACCCACCCCTGTGCTAAGCAGTTTGCGAACCCCATGGCTCAGCCAAGTGCCATACCGCACATGTGAATATGGGAAATTGATGTAGTAGCTGTTTCCAGCGAAGTTGCGGCTCATGATGCCTCTCAATCGCCTTCGTCTCAGACTCAGACGTCAGCAAGGGGCTATGGAAATTGAAATCTGACACTGGCATTGTTAATCTATGTTAATCTGCTTGTCGATCATCTCAGGCCCACACAAACAATAATCGAATCTTGAATAGTCCAAATAAAATGTGTTCTTCAAAGATGTTCGATCACCAAAATGACGTACTCAGCAATTTCACAAAATATCGATTCCCAAATCATCTGTTCCCCGTTGTATCCCCATCATCTTCTCATTATATGGTGGTTTCCTGAAATAGGGGTACCTCCAAATCATACATTTTAATGGGATTTTCCATTATAAACCAACCATTTTTGGATACCCCCATTTGTGGAAACCCACATATCACCATTTTCCACCATTATTCACCAGCCATTATTCATCATTATTCACCCTTATTAAGGCTTATTCACCATTACTACCAATCCCCACATATCACCATCGTACCCCATTGGGTACTGCGCCCCCGGGCGCTGGCCAAGACGGTCGAGAGCTGCGCTTCGGGGGCGCAGAGGGCCAGGGGCAACCTGACGCGATCCAATTTGTTTATATATACAGTATATATATATACATATGTATGTATGTATGTATGTATATATAAATATATATATATGTATGTATGTAATGTAATGTAATGTAATGGTATGTAATGGTATGTAATGGTATGTAATGGTATGTAATGGTATGTAATGGTATGTAATGGTATGTAATGGTATGTAATGGTATGTAATGGTATGT
>Ga0126342_10009158_pt1 | contig 17736 bp, 11 predicted proteins | sample Cyp1metagenome_FD_92528 | JGI IMG/M metagenome (GOLD analysis project Ga0126342, IMG submission 92528) | Coral microbial communities from Lord Howe Island, Old Settlement Bay, Australia - Cyphastrea 1 metagenome | ecosystem: Host-associated > Invertebrates > Cnidaria > Coral ... | reverse complement strand
GCACTGCAGCCAAAAAGAGCTGCTGGGTATCACTACCCAGCGGTTCATTTGCGGCCACGGCCCGTGGGCACGCAGCAGTGGAGCCTGACATTGGCGCAGTGGGGGGAAGTTGGGGATTTACCATGGAGCAAATGGACGAACATATTTCTAAAGCCATGGAAATGGACAAACATGATAGTTTCAACCATCAACAAATGGGGTTCGACCAGGTTTAAGCACTGAATATGATGGTTTCATGGTGATAAAGTGGGTTCTAATGGGATATTACCATCCCCCCAACTAACACAGACCCTGAGAACCACCAATCTTTAGAGGACAGTAATCTTCCCAGCCCTAGTTGGCAGTGTGTATATTAGTTGGAGAGGGGATAACCAAGAAGACGACAGCCTGATTGCCCCATTGCTCCCCTCAACGAATCTGGATAGAAACTGCAAGGGAACTACTGTATCTAAGTAACGACAAGTGGAGAACATTGCATGCAAAAGAGTGCGCAAGAACAATAAGATCATCTTCCATGTTTGCATGATATATATATATATATATTATTATAAATTAATATATAGTACGGTAAGACCTTGTAAGGGCAACATCAACATTCCCGAATTTTCACCAGTGATTGGTCACTGCCAAAGGGGTCAGCAAGATTTGTGAACCAAAAGGCACCTCCACATCTAGTGTAATCCAGCAAAGCCAGCTCCTTGGCAGGGTCATAATCACTGGCAGGGGGAAGATCTTGGAAAAATAGGGGGTTGGGATACCCCAAGAGCAACCCATCCAAGATTTCGTCAATGGCAGAGTTTCTGATGGGGTTTCTACTATTTCTCACATGATATTGGTGGGTTTCCTGAAATGGGAGTATCCATGGTATCCCTAAATCATCCATTTGAATGGGATTTTCCATTACAAACATCCCTAAATCATCCATGTGAATAAAACACATCCATGAAATAAACCATCCATCCAGCTATTGGGGGTACCCAGTTATGCGCTAAATTCTTCACCATCCGGCATCGCATCACTGACCAGTCTCTGGCCATCCTCCTGTGGTTAGAAATTTAATCATCTTTAACTCCCCAAGCGAGTTAAGAATCATATAAAAGTATATGAAGATGGATAACCATGCTAGTTCTTAACATATATATATATATATATATATGTATATATCATATATCTTATGTTCATGTTAAGATTGTGTATAGTTGTTCAATGTATAATCATTATCATGTATATTGACCATGGTATTGGAATATGTTAGAAAAATCACTCCCCAGGTTTGAGGAGCGCAAAAAAAAAGGTAGGACCCCTACCTTAGTAGCCAAGATGGTTTCTAAGTTCAATAGCCAGGTTTTATGGATTATATATCTGTAATATACTATGATCAATCGGGTGGAACTAACGAATTCACACCAACAAACTAATAGTTATATTGCAAATTGATGCAACTTGTAGATAATAATCATGATCTACAATATTCCATAACATTCTGGATTTTATAGGTATAAAATGGTATAAATCTATCAACTAATGAACAACAATTTGATTCCAGACAAACATCTAGGAATGGATCAATATGTGAGACCCAGCAAAACTATAGATGTTAGATGATGTTAGTATCTTTCAGTTTTTTTTTACTATTAACATCTATAGTTAACTATCCATTTCTAGATGTTAATAGATGTTAGTTAAAACTATAAATGTTAATATATGTACAGTATTAAGACTGATTGGTGGTATACCTACCCGTCCGAAAAATATTAGTCAGTTGGGGTTACTATTCCCAATATATGGAAAAATAAAACATGTTCGCTGCAGCCCCTCAGTGAGCCCGCGGCCAATCCCGCATATCCTTTGACATGCGCAGGGTTAGAGTTTTTTTACTTTCCAAAACAACAAACACGGTAAACCCTAAAACCCTAAAACCTAAAACCCTAAACCCTAAATTGAAACCCTAAATCATGAGAACTTGAAGTCAAAATCACTGCGTATAGCCAGTGTTTTCATTGATCCTCTGGTGATAAGTATATCATATTGTTTGGATGTGTTGTTGTTTCCAGTGGGCGAACTAATTAGGGGGGTGCAGGGAACATGTTCAACATGTTCCAAACCACCAACCAGATGTATTAACCATCCACTTCTAGATGTTAGTAGATGTTAGTTAAAACTATAAATGTTAATATATGTACAGTATTAACATGTATTAAACATCCACTTCTTGGGGCTGTTGACCCATCGCCACCTCGCCGTTGTATCCCAGGCGCTGGGCAGATGCCCTTGCTGCGTGCGGTTGTCGCCCGTGAAGCTGCGGATCATGGAGAAGGACTGACGCATCCGTTGACGCCGAAGCGTGGCCGAAGATTTCATGGTGATTTCAATGGGAAGCATAGGGAGATATATAGTTTTGTATAATGGGATATCATGAAACATATACTTGGATATCAACTTGACATACGGAAAATCATTGACCATTCTTGAACTTAGTAACCAGTTGGGATTATCATAACAAATAGGGTTGAAAATAACATGTTTGACAACGCCAACCGAGGGTGAATTTCATCCACTTTGCGGATGGGCATATTTTTTTTGGTAGAACTAATTGGTCACTTGTGGGGGTAATTTTGACAATATACTCCTATATACAAATTATATATCTGGTTGGTGGTATACCTACCCCTCTGAAAAATATTAGTCAGTTGGGATTATTATTCCCAATATATGGAAAAATAAAAAATGGTCCAAACCACCAACCAGATATAATCTCCGATAAATGTCATGTGTGGGCACAATTCACTTCAGTTTAACCAATTGAATCGGAGAGTTGACCGACTCTGGGATTCAACCAAGGCTGCCAAGAGTTAGAGGATCACAACAGGGTTCCAGATATGAGACATTGGGATGGCCTTTTCACAGATGCAGATTAAATATGATTCAATGACATCTTCACCCTCTAATCAAACCTGGCTAGCTGGATTTTTCTCCCTATTTACAGATGAGTTTTCCATTTTTTATTCCTGTCGAGGTGATGTTCCATGTTTTTGTTCCCCACATTTCAACGCCTTCATTTGGGGATATGTGTGTAAGGTCAGGGATTAAGACCCATCTCGCCCAGCAGCTTTGGCCTACCTTTAAAGATCCTTTCAGAATGATGGCTATATCATGGTTGTGTAATGGCCATATCATGGTTGTTTTTTTGCTGGCTATACCATGGCTAAATCATCACTAGTTTATTGATGTTTATGATTCAATTGTTACTGGGGAGTTTCTTGCTTTGGGGAATATTATGCCCAAAAAGAGGCATGTCGAACCGTGCGTTGCTGGAGCTCGACGTGACCATGGCGTGCTCCAAGGCTGAGGTGTGCCGTACTCTTTCTGATCAAAATGGCCCACTTAGTTTGATGATTTACCTATTCAAAATCGTGACTTTCCATCATTTCCCATACTTTTTGTTAGATTTCCCTAGTCAAAATCATTATTTTCCGTAAGTTCCATACTTTCCCATTTTTTTAAAAATAGGTATCATCTTCAAAACAACCACCCCTTTTCAAAAACGCCCGCTCATCCCCTACATATCCCCTACATTTTGCCTTCGCTTCCACATCGTTGTGGGCGCTAAATCCTGATCCACCAGTCGTGAGCTTCAGGATGTCCTCAGTCGCGAAGCGCATGGAAAGCCATGGGCCATGGATTTTGCACCCAAAAAATAGGGATTCACCCAGCAAAAATAGGCCACGGCCATGTCGTGAGCTTTCCGGATGTCCATGAATTTCCACCATCCCCAAGTTATAAGTTGGCCATCCATTTTTATGGGTGAGATTCGAACCATCCATTTATGATGGGTTTATGATAGGTTTATGATGGGTTTATGATGGGTTTATGACATTGCTTTACTAAGATTTCATGATATAATAAAGGGATAGTCATGGAATCTTCATCGAATGTTGCATCTTACCCTCCGGGAATCGAATATGTTTGGCTGGGAAATCCCCGAACTAAGCTTAGCTTTCCGTGTACTAACTAAATGGTTCAGTGTCCATTTTCACGTGAATAATTACCCAAGAATCAATGGGGGTGCAGCTGGGGTGGAAAGATGGGTATAGCTATGGGATTCAAACCACAATAATTGGGATATAACTCCATGATATAAGCCCTACAACTCTTGGTGAAACTGCATCCTCAAGTTAAGTATCAATCCGTAAGTTACTATCAGTTTCTAAAGGGTACACTTTCTCGTCAGATGCGGCCTCCTCACCTTTCAGCTTCTTTCCAGTCACCTGAGCCAAGCGACAGCTGCTTTTTCTGTAGCACCCCAGCAACAAAGAAAAAGGATAGCAGAAACCGGCAAAAAAACATGGTGCCTTACAGCACTTTCTATATATATATATTGTGAGACGACTGTACATCATTGTACATCCCCCTAAATCCTAAGCCCCTTTGAAGTGGGGCGCAAGAAATCAGCTACAGAGTGTCACCATCTTGTTCCAAAATATATCACTTCAACTGAGGATTCACAGGACTGAAAAACACATGGCTCCATAGCATGTTTTTTCACCATCAGATCCTACCCGAACGCTTCAACAACTGGACCCAAAAAAACCACAGAAAACATCGTAAGGATGGGATCATGGGGGAGATTTTATGTGGATTTTTGCTGGGAAGATCCTCTGGTTTAGCCCAACATAACTACTGGAAATTGATGAAAATTGCCAATTGAGTTCCGATGATGTACCTTGTTAAAAGGGTGATTTTCCAGTTTGCTCTGTTAGTATATGTTAGTTTACCAGAGTGTATATGGAGGTTTCCTAAAATGGGGGCACCCCCAAATCATCCAAGACCCGTGGTGACTTGGGGATCCACCAAATGTGATAACGATATAGTATAATGATACCTTTCTGACTGTTACCCCCCGGTAAAACATAGCAATTGGACATCCCCACACTAATTGAAGGCTTAGTTCGCTGGTAACATCAACAATAAAATGAATGATTTTCCAGCAAGCTACGAAGCTGCTTTCTGGAGGGTATTTGCAAATGGTTTGTAAATCTCACTTCCTCATGCTATGGTGATAAATGATGATACCTGTATGATCATCTATCATGAATAAACGTGGGATATGATTATACCACTATATTTATTCATATATATATAGTATATACATCAATATGTATTCCCATTAATATATTTATTCATAGATATGCCACTGTTTTTATTCATATAATATATATGTTATTCCCATTAATATACCATTAACCACTATATCTTAGTACACAAAATCATCACCTTTTAGGGACCTGCTCTGCCATGTTTGGTCAAGCAGCTGGGCACTTCATCTCTTTGCTCACGATGTCTTTCCAGACACTTTCTAAGATCACCACCTGAGCGATGATAGCGATGTCTAAAAACAACGATGAGCTCGTCATGCCGGATCTTAAAAAGAAAAAAACTGCATGGTTAGGATGTGATTTTTTCGTATCATTTCATGTTTCTTTTTTTCAGCCTATCTCAGCCATAGTACAGTAAATGTAAAAGATAATGATTGCATCTGTTCAGCACTCGAAGATTGGAAGTATCCTCCCGAGTTGTTTGCAAGACTTCATTGTATGAAGTTCTCAAGAGACAAAGCATATTATCCTTATGTCAGAATGGAAGTCCTGGAACAGAATCGCAGCAATATGCCAAATCTAGGCCACTCATGATAGGCCCAAATAATGATATTCATCCCTATGCCAATCATGGGTAATTATCCTCATTCATGTGTATACGGGTCAAATTGAATATCCGCAGTTTGGTAAGAACATATCCACCTTGTGCGGTGGTAAATCTTACATCACATGGACAGTCGTTACCGTGACAAATAGATTTATGGTTGGTATCCCCATCCATCAGCAAAATATGTTCACTAGTTTGTGATGTTTATGATGTTTAATCTACTCATCCAAGGTTTATGATGTTTATGCAGCTTTCCAGTATGATGTCCTATGCTAATTGTTACTAATTGCTATACATCTTTGGTTAAACCTTGCCAGACTGCCAGGTGAAGCCATCTGTCATCCAAGGTGCCCTTATGTTGGTTGCCTTAACCCCATCCCAACCAGTTTGAGATATCCACACAAGAACAATGATCATTGTGGGAAACAAAACACACCAAACACACCCCACTAAATCAGCTTTGAAACTTACCGGTAAACTAACATAGCTGAAACATGGCTTCAATTAAAAAACTGTTTCACAAATGACCAGAGGCTACGTAAATCCCATAAACATATCCAATTATTCACCATTGTTAAGCCATTGTTGAGCCATTGTTAAACCATTAATAGCACCATTAATAACCATTAATAACCATTAAAATCCCATTAATTCACCATTAATTCACCATTAAATCCCATTCTTTGGCCTAGCCATGGCTTTATACATAGCTGTCCCAGGCTGACAGCTGGCGATGAACGATGAACGGGCCATCTGGGCCACCCCAACGCCGCTGGGTTTCAACAGCAGCGCCTGCGGTTGGGTGAGCCAGGAATTGATGAGTCAAATTGGTGATTGACCCAAGAAAAATGGTGATTTTCCATAGTTACAATGTGAGGCCCCCCAGTTATAAGTTGGTTTATAAGCCCCAGTAACTATAGTTATTTGCGTACCATAAACCATAGTTATTGGAGTTATAAACCAATTTAGCTATCTTGGGGCCCTCACATTGTATGTTATGACTAAATATAAGTAATTATACAGTCATTACATGAACATAATTGGTGATTCAATAATTGTAATAATTATCCAATAGCCATGTAATGATTATGCAACATGAATTGGTGAATTCAATTGGTAATTACTCAGTAGTGATTGGTAATTACTTGATAATTACTTATTAATGATTGAATCACCAATTACATCCAGTTATACAGTCATTCCAAAAGAAAAAACTTCCACTCTAACTGTTTAAACAACTGTTTAATGCTAGATTTTAGGTAAGGACAGTAAATGACAGACTGGCAATTGGTTCGACAGAAACAAACTGGGATGTCAAATGATGTCAATGTATACAATGGTTACTTAATATTACTTAATGTTATTTATGGTTATTTAACCAAAATTCACATAGAAACTGCCTTTGGTAGGCAGCAAAAGTCGCTTTTTTCACCGGTGCCTGCTGGAAAACAATGGGGTTCTTGGAGACGGCACAGCAGAACACGCCTTTGCCTTGGCGCCAACTGGTCGTGCTGCAACACTAATTAGGGATATCTTATGGGTATTTTTCATAGGAACATCATGGGTATATATATATATATTATATACATCCAGCAATACTGATTAATATTAGATATTTATAACATATGATATCCCCGGAATGGCCCCTAGGCCCTATAGACCATATGCTTAGTTTAGGCCAACTTTTGACCATGGCATACTTTTTCAGGACGCCAACAATGTATTGCAGCAAGGACACCAAAAGGCACAGCGGATTTCACATGGGCAAGATGGGAATATGACATCATAACGCAAATATAAACAACTCGATAAATCCCATAAGAGCCATTTAGCCATGGAAATTGGCTGGTTGTTTTCTTGAATCTTGTTGCAACGAAGTAAAAGTCAATTGAAGACCCTCATTCCATTTTCAAGAACAGAACATAAAGCAAATCTTTGAAATCAGCAACCAGGAGAAGGTCAGGAGAAGGTCTTGCCCAACATGAATTGATCATGTTCCAAGCCAATCTTTTGAGCTCCTTGAGCTCATGAAAAAGGTAGCTATGGTAGGCATTTTTTGTGCATCTGAATCATCAGAACTCATCGGAACCATCCGGGATACCCTCTGGGAACCACACATCAAACACATGGCTTGCTGGAAAATCCACCATTTATATACCTGGTCGGTGGTATACCTACCCCTCTGAAAAATATGAAGTCAGTTGGGATGATTATTCCATATATTATGGGAAAATAAGAAATGTTCCAAACCACCAACCAGAGACAGTTGGTTTTCCCATTGAAGCCTCCATTTAGTTCGGGGATTTTCAGTTGCTGTCTGATTTACCGGATACCCATGGGCTTCGAACCGATCCCTCCATTCACCACTGGATAGCTATGGCGCTAAAAAACCTTCAGCTGTTGTGCCATCGGTCAGTTTTTCTTGTCTCAACCCTTTGTCAATCCAATGAGCAATTCACATCATCCAGAGCTTTATTTTTGTTGACACACTTCTAGTAAATTAGTAAGTCCCTAAAAGATAGAAAGAAAAATCTTGTAAAATCATGGTAAAATTCCCCTATATAAATAGTGATTTTATAGTGGTGAAAATCATGTAAATCCAACTGAATAGTGATAACGTTGTACATGTCTATCTTTTTGGAGGATCACCAGTCCTGGACGGGTCAACAGTCGTTCATGGAATATGTCTGAAAGATGTCTAGAAATCTACAAAAACATGGGATGTTCAATATTCTGAATATACTATAGATTGGCTGATGTCATATTTATAAATATATATATATATATATACTAATTTCCCAACATTTTCCGGATTGAACCCAGGTGTCACAGCGCTGGGCGTCCCGAACCACCCCCCTGATCCAGGAGTTTCTGATCCGCCACATCCATCTTCACCGAGATGAGGTCCTCAACTTCTCAACGTCGACCGGGACAACCAGGGTTTGGCTATACCAAAGTTGAAGGAAAAAAAGGATAGAGGAAGATCCCAGATATTTTTTTTGGGGGGTAAGCAAGTTTTATTGTCCGATTTTTCCTCAAGAAATCCATGAAGGGAGATTGTTTGAGAGATCCTCTGGTGTTTTTTAAACACTTTGCCATGGACCTGGTTGCCCATGAAAGTAGATGAACAAAAAACCTGGTAAAAACCCAGCAGCTATAACATGGCCATTTTCCATGGCAAAATGTTGGATTCCCAAAGGGTATCTATTACAAAAAACATTTGGGGAAATGATGGGTGAGATTCTTGGGAATGTCTGGGGCCACTGGCTTACCATTTGCCATCACCAGAACGGTAAATGGAGGTTACCCAAAATGAGGTTACCCAAAATATTAACCTACAAGTTGGACGTCTATGAAAATCACAACAGTGGCCTGACCTAAGCTGGAGCTCCAGGTTTCTCACATGAATCTCAGGATGTTCGAGGTCCATCGAGGGAACACCCCGGAAAATTTGCTACTGTGGCGATGGGTCAATCAACCCAGATTCGATGAGCATCGATGAGCATGTCTCAGCAAAAACTACTGTACACTCTTCATGTTTGCAAACCATGGTGAACCATGATATAATGTAACCTGAGGTGAATATATGTAATGGTTGAATATCTATATAATCTGAAGATATTTTGATATATCTTGATCCATGTCGCAAGACTTGGAGGTTGAATCTTTAGTTTCTGTTCATTTCAGATATTTAGCAACAATTACAGTATCTGCTTGGTGGTTGAGCCTACCTACCCCTCTGAAAAATATGAAGTCAGTTGGGATGATTATTCTCAATATATGGAAAAATGAAAAAACTTCCAAACCACCAATCAGCAGTAGTTCCATATACAACTGGGTTATACTGATATAACCACTATTATCCCATATATTATGGAAAAATAAAATGTTCCAAACCACCAACCACTTATGGATATTCCATGATATTCCGCTGGGTGAACAAAAAAAAAACGAGCTGCACGGGCTTGGCGCGAAGGTCCTTGACCTTCAATTTCTTGCCGGTCACAGGACATCTGGTGCTGGTGTCAACCTGCAGTGAATCATGGTGAACAACGTGGCAAGCTCAATATAATAGCCGCTATCCCCAATAGAGGTTTATAGCATGATATATAGTAACTATATATCATATACATATCTACCATCTGGTATATATATATATCATTATATATCAATAGTGGTATACCATCCATAGAATCTATACAATTTGATTTTATGCCATTATTACTAACATCTATAATGTCAACCCCGGATAAATTAAAACCATGGTTTGTTAATTAGGGGGGGTACTCCTCTAGTAGCCATAATCTAATACTTAAATGGTACCCTCCCAATTAGACAGCCTAGGGGTTTATTAATCCAGGGTTGACATTATACCTAACAATGCCATAGGCTTGGCCGGTGAGACTGGATGTTTCAGCCTTTTTCCCACGACAGACACACCACATCCGCTGAGGTTAGATTGCATGTTTTGATCAAATCTCCATGTTTTACAAGGTGGCCCCACCAAGTTATGTTTATGAACCCAGTGTATAACTAATTCATTAATTCGATATATCCAACATGAACAATAGTTGACCTAGTGATCAATCAAACTTGAGTATCTGATTATCTGGAGGGCCGCACGTTATAGGGATTTTCCCATTCTTTTCTCATGTTTTTTTCCATCCCAAGCGTTCGAATCGAATTTTGGAAGCCTTCTTGATCTCCGTTGGGGCTGCGGTTGGAGTGAACTCCTGCGGTTGGAGACACCACAAAAAAATGGTACCCCACGATAGGCCATGATAACTTATAATTGATAATCACGCAGTCATCATCAATCTAAAAAATTACATGAACATCATCACTAATCTAATTGACTTCTAGTGATTGCCTTAATTTTGGTGATTCATAATTAGTGGTCGTTAGTGGTGATAATCCAATAGTGATGGTTGGAACCTATACTCAGACCCCATACCATAAATAATATAGCAGCGGTTGGTACCCTCTCTGATTCATAATTCTGTTTGTCAGTGGTCAGTAGCTTCTCCAGCATCTGCCAGCGATTTCTTCTCGTCATCCGATGCATTGGAGCCAAAGTGACTGCCATGCGCCAGGCTTCTTGGTAGACGTCCCGCTGACGGCCTCCTGGCAGAGCTGCTATCAGGTCCCTTCGCAGTCACTTTCGATGCCGAAGAATTTGCTCTCCTGCAGAGGCATGCTTTGGAATTCATAATATGTTTTTATATATTTACATCTTTTGATGGGACCCTGATGTTGTATCACAATGATACTCAAACCGATCACCCTCTGGTAATTCAACATAGCTATGGGAGATCACTATTTTTGATAGGTACCCTCTGGTATCTTAACATAGCGAACTGGAAATCACCATGTTGAATGGGTGAATCAACTATAAATGGCCCATTTTCCATAGCTATGTTAGTCATAACCAGATGGTGAACCATCCACATTGTGGACCATTTTCCATGGCTCGTCCCGGTTCAGGTGCAACAACACTTGCACAGGTGCCACAGCAAGACATCGTCATCGAGTTGCTCATGGAAAGCTCAGCAGTTCAATGGTTGTTGGGTTGTGAGCATCAGGGGGATAATGCAGCCAGAATCCTAGAATTTCTAGGGCCTAGAAATTGCTTTGGATATCTGACACACGCATAGTTGTCAGTCATTGCTGGTGCGTTGTTGCCCATTTGTTTCTGCCTGTGTTTATGCTGCATACTCACATGCTTCCAGCAGACAATGCAATGTGTCATGGTTACATCATCTGGCGCGTGTCTTCAACATGGTTCAAGCCCCTGCAAAAAGTACGCTCATCATTGGGGATCATCATCCCATGTCTACTGTCTACGGTTGAACAGTAAAAACAACTGTTCAACACCAGATCAGATCATTGGTTATCCATGATATCCCCGTGATAGATGATTCAAGCCCCATTTTAGACCATTATCATCATTATTAATCATATCCCAATTATATTGGTTGGTGGTATACCTACCCCTCTGAAAAATATGAGTTCGTCAAATGGGATAACAAAGTTCCAGATATATGGAAAGTCATAAAATTCATGTTCCAAACCACCAACCAGTTGTCTCACTAACCATTATTAACCACTATTAACCATCATGAACCATTAATATCCCTCAATATCCCATTGGTTAATGGTTACCAACCACTTTTAAAGTCTCCATCATATCATTATCAATTCCTATCTTAGATGGTGAAATCCCATTAAAGTCACCAGACATCCCACCCTTCGCATCGGTGAAAAACGTCCTTGGTCCAGAAACTTTTCGCTCTCCTGGGACGTCTGTGAATGGATCCATCCCATGCCATGAGGCCATGAGAATGCCAACATAGTATTACTAGGTATCTGGTGTGTAAACTACGAAAAAAAACATATAAAATATAACCATTAATAACTACTAAAACCATATAAAACCATATATAACCATAGTTTTATAGTATATATATATATATAACCTACTCAAAAGTAAAAATGAATTGATGGCCATCAACCCAATACGGATACATATATATATATATTACATCTTCTGACGATGATGGTTAAATGATGGGTAGCCCCACAGGATGGTGCTCCACCCTTTAAAATGATCCCAGTGGAGGCTTACGGTTTCCATCCCGGGATGGAAACTCGTGAAACCTGAGAAATTTCTGAAACCAGCAAGCTGTAGGCATCAGGAACAGTGGGTTGAATGAAAATCAAGGATGGCTCATGCAAACTAAACCGACAACTCGTGGATCTGTGCCCGAACATCGATCACTTTCCTGCCAAACTAGATATCTTGAAGGTCACTGGGGAAACCACTTCCATATTTAACACACATCTAACTTCCAGGTCTTCAAAACCGCAATCAGCTCCCATCAGCCAAGGTGCAACTCGCTTTTGTCCACTTTCAGCAGCTCACCTTTTCTGAGCTTCTTTTCGGGCCTCGGCACGGCATGAGCCCAGCTGGTTGCTTGGAGCTGGGTTCAATGGTCAAGTTTCACATCCTCCATGAATCTTACCCGGTGGCAATGAGAAATACCCTTTTTTATCCTTTTTTGGAGGGAAACACATCCAGAATTTGTGAGAAAACTTGGTTGATGATCGACCTCACGAACTTAGGAGATATAAATAATTTCATATCATTCCCAATTCAGGGTCAACATTGTCTGGTTGGTGGTATACTTACCCCTCTGAAAAATATGAGTTCGTCAGTTGGGATGTTATTCTTCCCAACTGAATGGAAAAATTAAAGCCATGTTCCAAACCACCAACCAGTTGTCCATTGTATCATTGTCAAATAAACTTGCTGAAGGGGTTCTTGAAAGTTCTAAAAGTCTGACCTCAAGATCTACACCAGATCCTGATCATGATCCAATCTCCGTGGTCTTCAGACCATCAATTGGATCTTGATATATCTTGGCCGTTGGTAATTCAAAATAGCTGTGGAAAATGGTCATATTTTCAATGGCCATTTCAGGAACCTAAATTGGAGGTACCTACCATATATAAGGCCTATGTAAGGGCTATGTAAGGGAATATCTCCACAAAATATGGCCTTATATGGTACAGTACCTCCACTTTAGGATCCTGACATTCCCATTGATATTTCATGGCATCAAATAGCTAAATCATCTACGAATGAGTCATGGCTATATGGCTATTTCATGGCTACCATGACACTGGCGAATGATTACCGATCGGTGATCGCAGCCCTGAGCTTGTCACTTAGGTCATCCAAAATAGGGAAGAAAACATCCGAACCAAAAGACATGTGGATGGCCGTGTAATGCCCATTATAATGCCCCCGTTGCCGGTTTATACCTCTATGACTTCACTTTGAAGTGACCAAGAATTATGAACCAGCTTCAGCAGACTGATTCTTGAAGCCACCATCCAAATACTATGAAATTACTATGGAAAAAATGACAAGGTCATTTTACCAGTGATTTGAACCATCTTTGGGTCATTTCCACCACCATCAATCCACCACCTTTTATGAACCCAGGACTGCCATTCTGCTTCCCTTGGTCCATGTCCAACTCGATCATTATGATTTCAATCTTTACACATCTTTATAACTGCATTCATTTTTGGTCTTCCCTAAAGATGTCAGATATGTTCAGATGTCCCCAGCATGTAATTTCCATTTGGAGGTTTCCTGAAATGGGGGCATCCCTAATAAATCATCCATGTTAGTGGGATTTTCCTTCTATATAAACCATCTATTTTGGGTACCCACATTTATGGAATCCTCCATATCTATTTCCAGCATTGCCCAGGCATCCGAACCCGCCATCCGAACCTTTGCTTTCCGCTTGCTCTAGCGCTCTCTTATGTCTCAGGTCCTGTAAGTCGTGCCAGCCAGATGTTCAGCTTGGGAACCAACAAGACTCCATCTGAAACAGGTGATCTTTCAAGCAGCTATGCACCTGATTGGTGGGTAGGCCACACATCTGAAACAATATTTTTCATATCGTATAATATTGTATATATGTCACGTTGGGCATCATGATATCGAAAAATGGTTGAACAAACAAACTTGTTGAAACCACCAACCAGATCATCATTGGTTATGTATAATCATTATATTTCCATAATATCTCGATATTAGATGATTAACTCATGTAAAAGAACCATTTGGGTGGTCCTAAAATTCAGCTACCCCCAATTAACATCCAAGTCATTGAACCATTTGAGTATTCAAAAAAAGTCCCTATTAAGTACCGATCTTTCCATAATATGTCATATTATTCCCATTTTAGATCGTTATATAAATCACGTGAAAATTAAACTATGTAATATATATAACATATAAAATGACCATTGATTACCATGTCTGATTGGTATTGTTGTGTTAAGTTACGATTTCGGGGGATCCTTTGACCTTGTTCAACCAGGGTACGCGAAACCGAAACCGCCGCTCCTGTGACAGCAGACCTTGCTCCGCGCGTGTGAACTCCTCCAGTTGTCGGAGTTCATCCTGCTCCGCGGCGAACAAACTCCCCGGTATGGGGCCATGAAAACAGGTAGAAATGGGATGATTTTTCCTGCAACTAAGGTGAAACATATCACTTGCAGTAAATGACATTTCAATGAGTTTAAATGAGGTTATAAGATCTGGTTGGTGGTATACCTACCCCTCTGAAAAATATGAAAGTCAGTTGGGATGTTATTCTTCCCAACTGAATGGAAAAATAAAAAATGTTCCAAACCACCAATCAGAGTAACTATCATCTCTTATTGATGGGGCTATCCACTACCAACAACAACCAACCAAGAATTGCCCACTGTTCGCGGAGGCTATGTCTGAGGGATCTCATCTACAAATACAAGGTAGAAAACCAAGAAATATGAGACACAGATCGGATTTTCATGGGCAAAACTGCAGATAGAGTAAGTGTGAGGACATCACCAGAAAACAACAAAACTGAAAAAAATGCAAGGACCAAACCAGAAATAGTAATTGTGAGAATACCAGGGGAATGAATATAATCAAACTTATCATCCAAGAAAAAAAAATCCAAAGCCTGTCACTTTTTGTCACTACATGTTTGGATCAGCATGTTGGGATGTTGGGCATACCTTTTTTTTTTGGTAAGTTAGGCAACCTGCACATGTATGAAAACATAAAAGTTACGACGTATGCGCAGTAAATTTAATAGGGCCTAAGGCTAAACAGGGTGCCCCAAGTTTCAAATCAATAGATAACTTACTATCAACAAATACAAATCGTTCCACTTTTCTGTACAAGAAGAGGTTTCAACATCAACCCCGTTCAAAGATATGGGTGTTTTATGTACTAAACATATCTAATCTCAACATGACCCATGGACACCTCCTGGTCCAAAGCTTTTAGTCTTTGCTCCTTCTTTCGCTCCTCACTTCGACTTGGTCCATGGGAAATACACCGAACAATGGGACATGCTGTTGGTTTGGTCTCTATTCACTGCGGATGAACAATTATGGTGAGTTTCTACTTATTTAAGCAATGGTATTTAGATGTATATCTAGAAACCAAGTATTTCAGGTATAGTATCTACATTAATAATCAGGTCCATTAAAATGTAGTATCTACATTAATTATCTACCATGACACATCAATATGTCATCCCATGGAAACCCAGGATTCATTTTTCGACACCTTGGACGATTGGAACATTAATTGGAACCCAACCTGTGGCTTCGGCTTCCCATGTGGCATAACCTTCTTATGTACACAAAGAAACAAGACAGACTCAGTGAGAATGCGTTGAAAATATTCTCAGAAATCAATTCCGAGGGAATTTCAGGACCCTAAAATGGAGGCACTGAAGCATATAAGGCCAGATTTTAAGGCCAGATTTTGTGGGGACATTCCCTTACATAGCCCTTGCTTAGGCCGTATATATGTAAACCTACCTCCAAAGAAATCGGTTCCAGAAATCACCATTGATCAATGTTTTGGCCCAAACAAAAACCATATCCAAACGCCCACGATTTGTTTGCGGAGTGGGGAGATGCAACCAGTGACCCCACCTGTTCGTCAAATTTTTTTTGCTGCGCCTGCAATCCGGGACTGTTGGTATTGGTGTTTTCGTCCAAAATCAAAAATCAGATATAGGGTTTTTAATTTAGGCGACCATATCTATATATATATATTATATATATTATATATTATATATATTATATATTATATATTATATATTATATATTATATTATGTATATACTATATATGAAGATGTGGAGATAGATACTGCTATATGATGTTTTATTGACCGACTGCAATGGCGATTTCAACGATAAAACTACACTTGACCAGTAGACATTACCCTTTTGTATGACAAACCCCTTCTGGAGGTACAATGCTTCTACCCAACAAGGGGAAAACACACAAATTAAATGGTCACAAATACAGTATGATAAATGGATTTTTTTTGGCTACGACATCCCAAATAGGGGCGAATACTGAAAAAAAAATGAACAATACATAAATATAAATATACATAAATTATATCTATAGGATCTCAGATGATCTCAGTTGGACTGCCAAGCTGGATGATCTCAGATGATCCCCAAGACACCTGCATTCGTGGTGAGTTCCCTGGGACGCTTCGAACATCTTCGAAACATGGAAATTTTCTTCGGGGATTCACCCACCGAAACCAGATCCAGCATCTAAGCTTGGAGGAAACCAGAGAAATTGTCACCAAACTTTGAACAACTGGTACAACTAGGTTTGGTTGATGATTGAATTTACCACATCTTAATTGCATGATCATGTATACTTGTATATGTCATATCATAATTATCAGTATGATCATCATCGATGTTATCATCACAAAATAATATTATCATTATTGTAGATACCAAAATATCATTATCGTTATCATTGCGTCTCTTCTTATTGTTATTATCATTGTTTTTTCCAAGAAACACTATATGCTGGCGGTGTAAAACATAACGCCATATATGTTCTTCTAAGATTCCCAAGATTTCCCAAGTATCACATGGGGATGAGTTAAAACCCATCAAATGCTCTGATGGATTTCAACAAAAAACATTAAACAACTGTTGAAATCCATGGGTTTTCCTGGTTTCCTGTTTGGAAATCATACCCACATCCATGATGGATTTTCCATAGCAGCGTTCTGCACCTGGATTTCCAGCTTTTGTTGCAGCAAACATTCCTGGGAGATCAGGGCGCAATGCAGCTGGGAATTCGATCTTCGGAAGTCAGTTGGCGCAAAGTAAAAGGCAAAGCAACGATTTTTTTTCTGTTTTGGCAGGACTGGGTATCGTCAAAGGGTTCAAACGAGTTCAGAGCGCATACATTAATGTTGGTTCCTGATTAGTGTGTGGCCCCCCCCCCTCCCCCCCCCTCCCTAAACTATATCTGGACTCTCTTTAAAGTAGAAAAGCAAAAATTGTCTTCCCAAAAGAAAAACATATCCTCAATTAAGTAAGGATTTCAATTGGCTACAATTGAAATCTAATTACTATTGTTTTTTTTGCCGATGAAGTTGTGGTATTTGTAGTACTTGTAGTACTTG
>Ga0126342_10009157_pt1 | contig 17736 bp, 21 predicted proteins | sample Cyp1metagenome_FD_92528 | JGI IMG/M metagenome (GOLD analysis project Ga0126342, IMG submission 92528) | Coral microbial communities from Lord Howe Island, Old Settlement Bay, Australia - Cyphastrea 1 metagenome | ecosystem: Host-associated > Invertebrates > Cnidaria > Coral ... | reverse complement strand
ATGGGGAAATCATGGGGAAATCATGGGGAAATCATGGGGAAATCATGGGGAAATCATGGGGAAATCATGGGGAAATCATGGGGAAATCATGGGGAAATCATGGGGAAATCATGGGGAAATCATAGGTAAATCATAGGTAAATCATAGGTAAATCATAGGTAAATCAACAAAAAGAAGCTGCCATGTTCAATAGCCATTTTTTGAGAATTACCAGAGGGTATCATGCCAGGATATGCCAGGTTTTGCTTTCATAGCTATCACCAATAGTGATTATTGGGTTTACCAGGTTATATTCCCGCATTTTGGGTGCAAAATCCCTAGCTTTCCCGGTCAAAAAAGGGCAAATTAAGAGGGCAATATCAACTAATTATAAGATCAACATACATAATTATATAAATATATATGGTGGTTGATCAAAATTCCTTTATCCGGGAACGGCCATTCTTCGCGAATAAAAATGTTACTTTCGCGAAACTCCTTACCAGGACCTTTAGATCGATCACCATATATATATATACCATCTGGTTATTTAACATAGCCATGGAAAAAATGGCACATTAAAATAGATGGTTTACCGTTCTTAAAACCTCCATTTATAGATGGGATTTTCCATGGCGAACTGTTAGTCATAACCAGAGGGTAAATGGACAAAATATATCCCCAATAGATATAATCTTAGCATCCTGATCATCTCCATGCCTTTGGAGCTTTTGAGACCAACTTCTTAGATGGTAAATCCTTCATTTATTAATGTCAAATCCATGTATATGCCACATATTCATATATATTCCATGAAATCTCAAGGCTAAATCTCCATTGAGTCGTTTAACTGTTTCTTACAGACGATCCTGGCCAACATTTCCAGGTTTTTCTTTACATCCCCTTTTTTGTCCCACAGACTCATCGGATCCCATGGTTAAGGCGGTCACCAAAGCAACATCTTTAGTTTTTAGTACCAAAAAGTTAAACGGCTGACATGGGTTTATCTCATCACGTTCCCGTTTCAAAGTTTGCCATGTTTTTTTCTACTCCCCATGTCTAGACGAACAAAAACATCGGCGTAGATAAATCACCTATATCCCATGGATAAATCATCACCAAATTCCAGTTCCAGTGGATAAAATCATCATAATCTACCAAGCTTTTTCAGGGGTAGTTACCCATTGAAAAGATACTGAAAAGTCCCTGTGAAACTGCTGATGTTTCCTCCATCATTTCCAGCCATAACTGTTCTATCTATGGCCGGGGGTTGTAAAAAAAAAAAAACTAACCCATCTTCAGTGACATCGGCCACCCTATTCACCATCAATTCCATCTCATTATCCTCAATATAACCGACAGATACCACCAGTATGCTTTATGTTATAGTTACCCTCTGGTAATTTAACGTAGCTATTGAAAATGACCATTTATAGTGGAAGTTCCCATTAAAAATGGTGATTTTCCATAGCTATGTTAAATTACCAGAGGGTATAGCCAATGATTGTCCTATTCTAGACTTCCTCTAAGATCATCATTGTTTTTTCCCAAGATTGTTCACATCAACCTGAAATGAAGTGATACCCTCTGGTAAACGTTTACAAGTTTCCACTTTGCGAACTGGAAAATCACCATCTTGAATAGGTCAATCAACTATAATTGGTGCCATGTTCCAGTTCACTGTAACAAATTACCAGAGGGTAACTACAAAAAAAAACTATTGCAGTAATATTAACCATAGATTATCCATTAACCATAGATTAACCATACATTACCAGAGGCTCCAGAGGCACCAAGTCGCTCCTCACTGGTTCCTTCGAACAAGGGATGCTCCGCGACGATCGCTTCCCGTGGGTCTTCCTCTTCGGACTCCTCCTCCTGGCGTGCGAAGTGCACATTTTTGGGGGGCGAAAATCCACCAGTTTTACCATTGACGAACTGGATGGTCATTGACTAATGGTACTAATGGTCCATGAAAATTCACCTCTTGTTGCTTATTGACCATGATTACCCGGCCTGGTAAACATAGAAAAAGCTATTGAACATGGTGATTTAGTTCGTGGATTTACCCGGCTTTAAAATGGTGGATCTTTCCAGTTCGTTATGCAAACGTTTACCATTGACTAACTGGATGGGACTGGATGGGACTGGATGGGACATGGGACTGGATGGGAGAGGAAGTTGACCAATAAAAAACTTGCTTCCAAGATTCGATTCTCGATTCGAATGTGTAACCAAGCACAGGAGGTATGAAACGTTGACTTGAATCAACAGAAAAATAGAGAAATATTGTGTGATACAACCAAAAAAAATAAATCAAAAAAAAAAACAGGATTTAAACCATAGGAGAAAGTGGAGGTTTCCCTCCTTGAACTCATACGATCAACAAGAATGAGGTTCGCATCACCAGCAATGGAGATACAGTCGCAGTCCATATGGTGATGGGTCACCTACCCTCTGGTAAACTAACATAGCTATGGAAAATCACCATTTTCAATGGGAAAATCCACTATAAATCACCATTTTCAATAGCTATTTTGACATAACCAGAGGGTATATCACATGGAAATGGTGGAGAACTGGAGGATCCCTATGGATCTCCCACCGATCAAAACAGTTGTTGGCCAGGTGGCCGTGTTCCGTTTGAAACGGCCCTCTGATCGCTGCCATTTTTAGGTGCCATGGATTCACTCAAAAACCAGGGTCTCTGGCTGGATGCCATTCCAAATTAACCATGATTAATATGGATAATCTATGGTTGATATATGGATAATCTATGGTTAAACTATGGATAATCTATGGTTTATCTGTGGTTAATCATGGTTAACATCCATCGTTCCATTGTGGATGCTCCTTTTTTGGACATCATGTGCTACACCATCCCCACTGGGGTTCATCTATGCTTGTTGCTGATATACCCTCTATCGACCGTGATTTTTGTTGAGCAACAATAACCATAGGTCAATCATGGTCACAGGTGTCACCTGTTATTGTTGGTTATTGACCATGATTAACCATTACCCTCTGGTAAACGTTTACATAACTATGGAAAGATACACCATTTTATAGCTGGGTAAATCAACTACAAATGGCAATTTTCGCTATTTAGTTCGTTGATTGACCCAGCTATAAACATGGTGGTGGATCTTTCCATGGCAAACTGTTAGTTTACCACCATTTATAGATGGTTTACCTATTAAAAATGGTGGATTTTTCCATCGTTTTTTCTATGTTTTACCAGACTCTGGTCCTATGAAAACCACCCGCAACCGCGCTCCGCCATGGACGTCAGCGGCACGGATTCCGTCTTGGCGTGGCCCATGGCGGGGCCGTCCTAAGGCGCCGCCAAGGCGAAACGGAGTTTGCCAAGGTCACCAGGGGGAGTTCATGGGACTATGACTGTTAAGAATGATTAATTATTATTAATTATGGTAATATATGATAATAATGATTATATACTATTAGTAAGTTAATTATATTAATTATGACCATATTTTATGGTTAATGATGGTTAATGATGGTTAATGATGGTTAATCTCATTATTAACCATCATTACTCCATGATTGTTTTTATATGGTTAATTATGGTTAATAATAATCTGGTTGGTGGTTGACCTACGGTTGACCTACCCCTCTGAAAAATCATGGAGTTAAAGTCAGTTGGGATGATGACATTCCCAACTGAATGGACAAATAAAAATGTTCCAAACCACCAATCAGCTAAATATCCAACTTGGGAATCATCTGAAAAATGGGGTGTACCCTCAATGTATGGCAGTTTTGTGAACATGATGATTCATCAGTGGACTTGGGGTTACCATTATTTTCAGACAAACCCATTTATTTGAAGTAGGCACGATGTTGGACTCAAAATTTTACCCCTGTGGATATCCTGGGAATATACTGATGATTTACTAACTTAAAATGTGGCTGATTCATTTGGTGCGGCCAAGATTGTATCTGTTTTACCACCGAAAAGTACGGATTTAAACCTGAACAATTACGGGGAACATTTCATCAACAAACACGGGAATGAAACCAACCATTTCAATTGGAGATCTCTCTAACTAACACTTTCACCCTGAATATAGCTAACCCCCAACTTATGGCCAGGTCAATTTATCAGTTGTGAGGATGATAATCCTATGTTGAGGTAAATGAAGAAAATGGAATGTGTGACATGGCATGTCTCGAACTCCAGGATAGGCCATGCGAATACCCAAAGATCCCGATTCTGTAAAGGGTAAGAGACCGTAGCAGGAGACCAGTGGGTGTGTTATGGAAATAACCCCCATATTGTAATATGACGTGTACCCTCTGGTTATTTGACATAGCCATGGGAAATGGCCCATTGAAAGATGGTTTACCTATTAAAAATGGTGATTTTCCATGGCTATGTTAAATAACCAGATGGTAATTTGAATTGTGTTGAAGGGGGTTATTCTTAGCCTTACCATATGAATATTAGTTTGCATGGGCATCCCATGCTCAACCAACACATGGAACTAGGGGCCGGACCCACTACCCGCCAAATATTCTCCGAAATTTGTTTCTTCGCCAGTGTCCGTTTAAGGGAAAAGCTACAGGAAACCGCTGTTTTTCCAACCAAATATGGGGAGGTCCTGTAAATTTTCCCTGAAACCAATCCAATGAGAGTTCCATGGCTTCTCAAGTCTACTGATCTGTTGTTAGTTGTCATTGTTTTGACAGATCTGTTGCTATGCTGAACGCTATTTAGTCCAAGTACCCACGACAGGGTGCTTTCTGTATGATTCCTCTATATATATATATATATATATACATATATGTATATTATACATATCCTACTCCTCCTCTTCATCATCATCAGCAGCAGCATCATCAGCAGCAGCATCATCGTCCTCGTCGTCGTCCTCGTCATCGTCATCCTCATCATCATCATCATCATCATCATCCTCCTCCTCGTCGTCGTGGTCGTCGTCGTCCTCCTCGTCGTCATCGTCATCGTCATCGTCATCGCCATCGCCATCGTCGTCATCATCACCACCATCATCATCATCATCCTCATCCTCATCGTCGTCGTCGTCGTCGTCATCATCATCATCATCATCATCCTCATCGTCGTGGTCGTCGTCGTCCTCCTCGTCGTCATCGTCATCGTCATCGTCATCGCCATCGCCATCGTCGTCATCATCACCACCATCATCATCATCATCATCATCATCCTCATCCTCATCGTCGTCGTCGTCGTCATCATCATCATTATCATCATCATCATCATCATCCTCATCGTCGTGGTCGTCGTCGTCCTCCTCGTCGTCGTCGTCGTCGTCGTCATCATCATCATCATCACCACATTTGTTGGGATATAAATAAAGACCGATCTAAAACCACGATCACAGTTTTATTCTGCAGGTAGGGTTTCTTCACCATCCCTAAATCTCCACATGTTGTTGGGTCTAATATACCCCTTTAGTGATGTTTAAATCCCTGTTTATCGATGGGTTACAGCCACCCCCATGTTTTGCCAATCTGTCGCCTAAAGGCCCACCTCTTGATGGTTAAACCCCACATTATTGATACTAAAGTCACCATGCATCCCATATATAGCCCATATTTCTGTTGTTTGCAGCAAATATCAACTGTTTTTTCCCCATTCATGATGGTCAAATCCACACTGATGCACATAATTACTGAAAAAAACACACATTCATGGAGAGTCCCATGGTCAAAATTGATTGGAAACATATTGATGGTGAATATTGATGCAAAAATCCGATGATTGAATATTGATTATCATATTGAATAAATACGAAGATCTAGGATTGATTCTCCAATAGAATATTATTCAATAGTCATCCTACCTGACAGATATTGAGCTCTCAATCCATCGTTTTTTTCGATTGCCCAGCGAACTAAACCTCCATTTACTTCGAGAATTTCCCACGGCCAAATCCTGGATGCTTGGTCCCCCATAGATCGCGATAGATCCAGGGGTTCTCACCCGCCGAAACCCACCGCGCCTGGGACATTCCGCTGCTGCTCCGCGCGAAGACGGCACGCCGCTGCCGCCCTGACCTGGTACCCAGCAATTGTGAGAAACAGCAAAACATCGGCTGAAGGTACATCGAAGGAAGGGTAAGACCTAACCCTACATACTGTGGATGGTTGCGAAATCCTGCACCACCAAAAGGATGGTTGAAACCTTATAAATAGTGGGATGTTTACCATCTATCAACTGGTGCAGGATTTCACAACCATCCACATATGTCATTTTAACATATTTTAACTACTGAAAGCATCAATCGGTCGACAAAGATGGGGATCACTACCAACTACAGGATCGAAAGAGGAGTGAGACTTATCCAGACAGATACACCAAGAATGCAGACAGATACATCAACAAATGCAAGAATAGAGATTGACCCATCCGTCAAAGTAGCACTACGAACAAGAATGAGAATACATCCAACAAACACAAAAAAGACAATGCAGCATCAAAAAGTGGGAGAAACATACCAAACCATTTGCCCTGCTATTCGGAATGTTCATCCAAAATTGGCTGGCTATTGCGGTGGGCTCCAGTCTACAAATGATCCAAAAGAGGTTCACATCCCAACTTCTATGCTCTGGGTTTGACTACCCAAAAAAATTGACGATCAATCATCTTTTTCCGTATCAAATGACCATTTGAGGGGTAGACCCCATTTGGTGATTGAGAGCGAAATCAAAGTGTTTGAAGGCTGGAGATTAACCACAAGACCACAAGAAGCTGTCGAGTCAATCTACGATCGAGATTCAGCAGGAGAGACCTCAACTTACAGCCTGTCCCATGTTCAAATGGAGCAATAGCAAAGAGGCCAAACCAAGCCTTAGAAGTGACATGCGTTCGTTTGAAAAACATTAAGGTTTATCGTATCGTACCATCTTCTGCATCAAAATTGGCCATACATTCCGGGTAACCCGCCCAGTCTCACCACACCCACAGCACATTGGCGCCCACATCCCAAGAAAGAGCGCCTGTCGCCATTTTTTTCGATTCCTGGCAACCTGATGGGAAACTGGACATCCTGTTGAGAAAGCAACGGTTCCATGTGTGGTGTCCCAACGGTTCCAAAGGGAAATCATATGGTGAAATTATGAGTGGTGCCTCCTTTTTGTAAAAAAACGTCGTTTCCCACTCCTTAGGTCAGTAGAATGTTGGCACATCTCAGGTTCAGGTCAAGCACCCAAGGGAGCACTCCATCCATTCCCATCAACTCCATCCCAGGAGCTTGTCGTGCGGGGCCTCGGAAGCACGAGAATGTGGGACCGTGGGAGGTCAGCCACTGCAGGGACGTGCCACTTGCAACACTTTGTCAAAACTATGCAAAAAATAAATAAAAAAATAAACATAATGAATGTGCTCTCTTCTCAGAGAAAAGGACGCGATGCACTTGAAGCAACTCAAAACACTCAAAGATCCTACAGCACAGACTGCTACTCTTCAAGCTTCTGCAGGAAAGCAACCGTGGTCATGGAACGGCGAAATGATTTGCTCATCGTTGGCAGATATGGCGCCGGTGCGTTTCACCAGGTGCTGGAAGATGCTGGAATTCAGTGGGCTGAGGGGTTGGGGGGGGGGCAAAGCTGCTTGCGTTTCCCCATCAAAGGCGGAAATTGGATGCATCTAAGATTTCAATGTGATTTTCTCGAGCAGATCTAGCATGATCTAGCTATATAATCGACTTGACAATCTCATGCGCTGGTTGGGAGAACTTCTGGTCATTTGAGCCAGCTTGAAGGGCAAAAAGGTGCCTGAATGGAATTTGCTTTCTCAAAGCTGGACCTAAGCTACGCTGGCAGCGGCAGCGGGGATAGCGGCATTTTGATGTATGCACGATGTCCTCAGGATGCCTAAACAACTCCAGAAGTACTTCAGAATTTTCAAAAAGAAACCACAGAATCTGGGAAAAAAGTGCCTGAAACTCCCAGAAAATGAACTCCGGAAACCTGGATTTTTTGGTTGAGACCCCAAGCATATGCTGTGGAAACATCCTGGAAACTCCAACATTCTGGGCCTTCAGATCGGCCTGAAACTGTTGAAACTTCTCGGGGAAGAGACGATCCTAACAGATTGGGCAGGTTGGGGAAAAGGGCTGTGGGAGGTTGAGGAGGGAGGAAGATTTCTTAGCAAGGAAAGCGTGGATTTGACTTATATAAGTTAACAAGTATATTCCAGCAATTCAAGATGGTTTGACATGGCCTAACCAAGAAATTGTGGTCGAACTCCCGTTCCGAAACCAAAAAAAAACTCCGACTGGCGCGGTCAGCGGTCACAAGGCCTCTGTGTGTCTTTGCCCAGTGATGCGGGTGACAATCTGCTTCGAGTCTCCAGACCATCCCATGAGAATCGCCAGTGCGTCCTGTGGAAAGGGAAAGCCATGGCTTTTCCCGTTGGGAAAATGTTCGGAAATGGAGCGGAACTTTCAGGCTTTCAGTGAGTTTGATCAAAAGTCAAAAAAATATGAAACCGCCAAACCAGCTTTAATTTGGGTAGAAAATCCTGATGACTGTCTGGTCAAAGCTTAAGCCAAAAACCGGGGTTCTTTGAGACTTCGCACCAACGTGGATGTGCATCCCGGTGCCCGTGCTTCATTTGATAGCGCAATTGCATTTAAGTTGAAACAACATAGTACAACATCCATAAATATACATAGAATGCGTTGGTACCATGAAATACCCCAGTTATATCCGGTTATATGAGGCTTCTTCACCACTTACGAACTGGCACATCCAAGAATGGAACAGGTCCAACCTGCTACGCCGAGCGGCCAAGACATTCTTTGCTGGCGCCGGAGGGTCAAAGTACTCGGAGATCCAAAAGTTAAACCTCGGCACAACAGTTCGCAGCATGGGCCGTGCCGGAATGAGGCAGATGATGGGGCAGGGAGAACCCGGAAGCGGACTCATGTCTTGTTCATTGTCATAATGAACATGATTGTTTTTACTGTGACTACCTTTATTTTTGTCAATGATTGTTATTCATCATTTACTATCCCTGTAATTATGTTGACGGCAGTGATAATGATGCTGATAATGATACTGATAATGATGCTGATAATGATGCTGATGCTGATACTGATACTGATGCCGTTCGTGATGCTAATGCTGGTGCGTGCTAGTGGTGATGATGATCCATTAAATTTTCTTCTGGACCCCGGTCGAATGTCAGCCTTCCTTTTTCTGCGGCTGCGGGACTCATCAAAGTTCATCAGCTCGCGATAGTGAGCCTCCAGCAGGCCAAGTTGGCGGGTTCAACCAACCACCCTTGGATGGGCTGAGTTTGGGAATACCAAATGAGAGGACAGAAACGCTTTCTCAGCAATCCTCTTCGATGTCTGCAAGGTCCATAAGGTCCCATCAAATACCATTCTACGATATTCTATGCACATTGCAACACTCAGTTGGCGCATATCTTTGCCGGGGAAACCCCAAGACTTGACATGCGTGTGTCTGAAAAACGGATCTACCCCCATGTTCACTGCTATTCTGAGAGGAAATGCGGTGATTAACCTTCGTGGATTTAGGATTTTTCCCGCCCATCACTTCTTCCCGCCTCAGCCTCAGCACCTGGGTGATTGGGCCGAGCAGTGTCCCATTTAGCCAATGTTACCATTTGGGTACCAAGAATAAGAAACCATCGGCATAATATATATATATATCAACCAGGACCACAACCAAGAAACAGCATACACAAGAAGCAGGTCTATGATTGGGTTGACCACATCACCAGATCTATTTCGCAGAGCGGGACTCCTGGGGGAGTGACTTCAACAACACTGCAAATACCCTCTGGCTATTTAACATAGCCATGGAAAATGGCCCATTTATAGATGGTTTACCTATTAAAAATGGTGATGTTCCACGGCTATGTTAAATAACCAGATGGTATATACCCATGTTTTATGCACTTGGTGGACACTGAAAGCTAGAGGAAACGCACATTTTGAGCCTTGGTCTTTTCGTGCCACTCGCCCTGTTCTCTGGGTTCCCATGGTCACCTTTCCCTTTTCTACAGCTTCACACCCAAGGCAGGGCACCTTCCCAACGAAGGTTCTCCTCCATGGCTAAGAAATCCACCGCCATGGCTCGCAACCACACGGATGTCGTTGAAAGTTGGAGGACTAGCCATCTGGGTTACTACCATCACCATCCGAATCCCGCACCCCTGGGATGAAGATGAAAAAATGCGGCTGATCTTAAGTGGTTTCAGAAACTAGAAATCATTCATTCCTAATCTTCAAAACCCCAAAAAACCAAGCCCTGGTTGAATGTCTTGGATCCCTTCAGGGTCTATCTTGGGGCTGGGGATTGACAACTCCAATGACTCCATCAACTCGAATCTTTTCGCCCAGTAGTTTCCTAATCTCATCATTTTTTCGACGGAGAATTTCTAACCAAAATCAGGTTCCCAGAGCGAATTTCTAATCGTCTTCAGTGATGAATTCCACGTCCGTTGGTCAACAGGTCTTTTTTGTTGATTCCACAGATTTTCGATGACCAAACACTCATTTGCTGTGGCTTAAACTCCCATGTTTGTTGGTGCCAGTGAAAGTGAAAGTGAAATCACCATTTTTGGTGGCTAGATCGCAATTTTTTGATGGTTAAATTCCAATTTTCGTTGGTCAATCCTAATTTCTGTTGGTTAAATCCCAATGTTCGTTGGATCCATTCCTATGTGTTAAATTCTCATCTCCATCCTCACGTCCAGCGGTTCAAACCCACCCAGTGTCGAGTTTCGACATGCCAGCCACACCCAATGCTCTGTCCCCGCCACGTGCAGAAAGGCGCCGTTGCGACCAACCACAGGGCGAACCTGCAGCCATTTTGGTTTGTTGAAAGTCCATGGGAACATCATGGTCGGGTTTTAAAAAAAAATGTTTGATGAAACCACCAACCAGTGGTGGTCTTTACAAAAATCCCAAAGATACCATTGCTCACTTTCTGCAGCAGCTGGAGCCCGCGCCTTCTCGTCGGCCGTGAAGCAGTCCCCCAGCTTCATCACGCCGTTGGAGCCCTGCGCTGCGCTGTGCTGATGAACATCGTTGTCTGACTCAAGATGAAAGAATTTCTGCAACCAAAACATCAATTCTTAAAACAAGCCTCGTATGTTGGGGCATTTCCTCTTTGGCTGGTATGTGTCCATATTCATTGCCTGCACAATCACAGTCGGTGAAAAATCCGAGTTTGGTTGCCTAACATTTCAAGTTGGTTTGGTAAATCCTGGTCGAAATCTCAGTTTCACCACCAAAACTTCTCAATTTCGGTCCTGAATTTTCCAGTGTTTCTTGGTTCAACGCCCAAAATCCCATGTGTTGGACAAAAAAAGGCGGCGTTTTCCCTCGCCTTCGCACCAGGCGTGGCTAGGAGCTTTACCTCTGAAGCACAGACCTCAACAAAAATGGAGATTGTCCAGTGGAATTTGTGACCCCTAGGTGAAAACAGATGTAGGTTGATTTCAAACATGTTTTTTTGCTTGAATCTCAAAGTAAGTGGCTGAAACCATGTGTTTGGGACGTTCCAATTGTGACAATTGGTGTTCCTTCGCAGTTTATTTACAAGAGCGTGGTAATTTATTGGTGTTTGACCGACAAACACGTCGATTCAAGCAACAAATTGAGGTGAGTGTAGGAGCTGTGGGCGTGGAGGCAACATTGCGCCAATGGTATGTGTGACCTTGCCGCTTCTCACTCTTATGTTTGCTGTTGTTAGTGTAATTGTTGGTCATAGTTCATCATATCATATAATATCATATCATACAATATCATATCATATAATATCAAATCATATAATATCATATCATATTCTCATATCATATCATCATATCATATTATCATATCATGTCATCATATCATATTATCATATCATATCATATTGTCATGTCATATCATCATATCATATATTGTCATATTATAATATCATATGATCATACAATATTTAAATATCATATTAGCATATCATATCATCATGTGATATCATATCATATCATCATCATAGCATCATCATATCATAGCATATCATATATCATATCATATCATAGCATATCATAGCATATCATATATCATATATCATATATCATATATCATATCATTTCATATCATATCATATCATCATCATAGCATCATCATATCATCAGCATATCATCATCATATCATTTCATTTCATATCATATCATATCATTATCACATCACTATCATTATCATTATCATTGTATATCATATCATATCACATCATATATCATATATCATATATCATATATCATATATCATATCATTTCTTATCATATCATATCATCATCATAGCATCATCATATCATCAGCATATCGTCATATCATTTCATATCATATCATATCATTATCACATCATTATCATTATCATTGTATATCATGTCATATCACATCATATATCATATATCATATATCATATATCATATATCATATATCATATATCATATATCATATATCATATATCATATCACATCATCATCATCATCATCATCATCATCATCATCATCACCATCGCCTTTCCTCATGATCCAGAGCTCCAAGCTCCGTGCCTCAAAGTCCCAGGATCCTTTCAGCAGCTCCACTTCAACCATGCGCACCTCGCGCCACGGGAAATGCCGTGGACTCCACCATCACCGGTGTCATCAAACATGGCGGGCCGCTAAAAACATCCCCGGCTGGTAAATGGAGAGGTCCAGCCATGTTTGATGACATCAGAGGGTATATATACATAGCTGGTTGGTGGTTTCAAATGGTTGACCTACCCCTCTGAAAAATACGAGTTAGTCAGTTGGGGTTACTATCCACATAGAGATTAGGATTCAATCCTGACCCCGGCGACAGACAGATCTAGCTCGTTTAGGGCACCGATTTCTGTGATTCATCCTGAGTTGCTTGAGTAAACTGAGTAAACCAGTCATGTGCAGATCAAGGACAGGTCTCCTACCCAATTCGCACCCCATCCGTGCACCTTCCTATCTTTGGGTGAGATGTCGAAGAGCCACTCCCCCTGGCCAGATGGTTTCAATGGTTTCAATGGTTTCAAGGCGAACAGCATCTTAAAGGTAGAACCAACAGCCCAGTTGAGCAGTGTCAAAAAGCTCTTGAAAAGTCACAAAAAAAAAACTTTGGTGAAAGGGCATTCCCATAATGGACTATGATCATCCCCAATTGCATTTTGTTTAACCCGCTAATCATCAACCATCATTTATCAATTATACCATATTATACCCACAGTTTTGCTGCTTAAAACAAGGATACGTTGTTAAGCCCCTGAAGAAATTGAACCAATGGGGGTTTTGCTGCGCTGCTTGGCGTCTGCTTGGCGTTGCCATGTTGCCATGATCCCTGCGGTGCTGCGGTGCTGGGCCACACCTCACAGACTCGCAGCCATTTGGTCCAGCCACACCTTCGGAAAACAAAAAGGGCGACTCTAAGTCTCAGGCGAAATCTCGGGAAAAATATGCTATTTACATGTGTATATATATATATATATATTAAGCATGCACATACATTATACACAACATACATAGTTGAAATCCCTTTGTAGACACCCAACAGCGACGCTAATGCTTCTCATCTAGAAATACCTCGATTTCTCAACTCTCAACCCGAGAAAAGTCACATTCGGGCAACTCCTGTTGAAGCATCCTTCAAGGACTTGCCTCATCTCGAATTGGAGCTTTGTAATAGGTTGCGTTTGTATTACTTGGTTTGGTAAGTTTACTCATCGAATGATAATGCCAAAGCATTCCTTTTACTGATCCCTTGATATCCCTTGATATCCCTTGATTCATTTATGTTAGCTGTTAGCTGGTTTATCGAATTCTGAATATTCACCCAATCAGGGAGATCCCAGATCTATTTTTGTTGGCGCGCCTCCTTCGCTCACAGATCTCCACCACCGAGCCCATCGGACGTTTCGACTTGGTCGGGTCCTTGCTACCTGAGGTTGATTAATTCAGCCACTGCAGATTGAGTTTGACTCAAAGTTAAACGAGTTTACTACAAAAAGATTGGATGTCACAGGCAATTTATATGGAAAAACTGGATCAGAATCGGGATACCTGATACCTGAAATTGGCTGGTTTGAAATTAGAATTACTAAAATCTATAACCGTTTAACCGTTTAACCCAGGGTGTGTTCATACGATATGATGGGTGCTTCCTTTTTGTTTGAAATCAATCACCCAAACCTCCCGACTTGTGGTCATAGAACAAAGAGGCTGCTATTTTTTGCAGATCTTAGCAACCGAGACAAAAGCAGTGTTTCAGCACGTTTCAGCAGGGGAATTCCATCCACCAACAATGAGATACCCTCTGGTAAACTAACATAACTATGGAAAGATCCACCATTTTTGATGGGAAAATCCACTATTTCTATGGCCATTTTCAATAGCTATTTTGACATAACCAGAGGGTACTCACAATTAATGGATGCTTCAAGACCCAACGATCCTGCTAAACCCGGATGGAATCCCTGGGAGAGATGAGTCAAAAAAAGATGGGTCAAATCCCCCAAGAATTGGGGGGTTGTAAACATGTCATGGAAAATATCTATACTTTGCATAATAATTTGGGTGGTTATAATTTTGGGGGGTTGTAATTACATTATTATGAGTCTTAATTACAAAGGTATCTATACTTTGCATAATAATTAAGACTTTGCCAGGGAAATAAAACATGTCATGCACAATTTCTCATCAGTGACACAGCTTAGCCACTACTGCGTCACATACCAAAAGACTACGCATTATGATAGATATGTTTTTAATATTTACCCTTTGATAACTTAACAATATCCACTAAAAATGGCTCAGAAAACAGTGGACTTTGTTATTAAAAAAATAGGTGATCTTTCACAGCTCTGTGAGTTTACCAGGCCGGGTATGTCCCATGAAAAAATCCCCATGTTTGCCGCTTCAATCTCTATCAATCACCATCATTATAAATATGGATACTATACGGTATACATATGATATCTTATTTTTATATATATATTACAGTATACATAATATAGTATCCATATTTTATGATGTTTATATACAGTATACATATGGCTAAAATATGGGGGACCCTAAACGGCCCAAAGGTCTTCCTAAAATCGGCTCGGTAGCATCATCGACAACATCAGCATCCGAGGTGCTGTACATGGGCTCCTGGTATGGCAGTTTTAAATTGACAAAAAGAGGTACCTTCTGGTGAACTAACATAACTATGGAAAATCACAATGTTTAATGGGAAAATCCACTATTTCTATGGCCATTTTCAATAGCTATGCTAAATTTCCAGAGGGTAAACCACCTGATCATTCGGCAAATGAAATGTCATGAAATGTCTAAAAAGTCTACCTGTAGTCAGACTTCCCTGAAAATAAAGGAGTGAAATCGTCCATGAAAACACCCTTGTGGCAATAAATTGACCTCTAATAAATTGGAGCAATCCTACTTATGAGTCGGTCATAGTTTGCGACCCACCACTTCCCCAGGCCTGTTCCATCGAAACCTACAGGTTTCTTGAAATCTGGAAATCTCATCTGGCATAAATCGCAATTCCCAGCAAGGTTTGTCTTCCCAAACCTCAGTTTCCATGCAAAAAAACATTGGAAAATCCGCCAAATCTGCGAATCACCCTTTCAAATCATCTTACTAATACTTATTAATACGTACTAATACTTATTAATACTTATTATTACTTACATCCCTGCTATAAATCACGACCGCACCCTGGGCCCCCCAAAAAAATCGCTGGGTGGTGAAACACCGTCCCGTCGTCCCGTCGTCCCGGCGTCACTGCCTGACGCGGTTGGATCCCATTGGAGTCCGTGACCAGGTAGTGCCAGTGTCCAGTCTCCTGGCGATTTCACCAATCCCCCGATCCCAGTGGTGTCTTGACCAGAAATGCTGGGAAAAATGCTGGTAATTTCTAGCAAGATGTGGAATATGCAATCCGGATTCAAGGAAGGGGATGATCTTTGGGAAGGCCTTATGAATACGCCAGCCCTTATGTTGAACGTGTACCATTGCGTGGGTGAGTTTTTGGGGCTCTGGTTGAATATGCATGAGTTCTATGAGGTTCCTGACAATCTTCATCTACGACAGATTGGGATTTTCATGTTAAGCAATGTTAACGAACAAAAAATGTCGGTTTTGACCAATCATAAAGGGAATAAGAAAAAAAATTGAGCGACCAACAGATAGAACCAACAGAAATGGACAGATAAGTCCAGTTGCCAGTGCTCTGACCAACAAAACAGTGACCTAGGTCAACAAACACATCTCTACATGGAAGGCAACAAAACAGTGGAATTTGAACTGTTTTCACTCAAGGAAAATGCCCACACAATCAAAATAAAAGAGAAATGAATCCCAGATCTTTCTTTCCCGGATCGCATTGAGTGCCAATTCGAACCACCATAGACCCGGGGGGGATGTTGAAACATGTTAAAACCCGCAATTTCGAGACGCCTCGCTGGAGCCGACTTTGCCGGACCTGAATGTCGCACATCCCTTCGTTCAACGTGTACAACTTGGGAAGGAAAAAAACAACATGGAAATCCAGAAAATAAATGAAAATAAATGAAAATAGAATATATAAGTTTCCAAACCCATTTTTGAGGTTCCCATGTTGGCATTCAGCATTGTGCCCTTTGCCTGAACCGGAGACCATTGCATTGTTTCCCCCAAGGCCCAAGGTGCTTGATGAGGATACTTGGTGACCTTTTTTGGGAATTTGATAGCCAGGGACGGATAAAAATTATCTATGTATAATGGACACCCTCTGATAATTTAACATAGCTATTGAAAATGGCCATAGAAATAGTGAGTTTTCCCATTAAACATGGTGATTTTCCATAGTTATGTTAGTTTACCAGGCCGGGTACGTGTAGAATATGGTGAAACCCAACATCATCCAGCTGGGACCCGCGCGTCTCTTGGCAACCTGGTAGACCTGGTCTGTACCTGGCGCTGTTCGTTTCAGGTCGGGAAACCCGATTTGATGGTCCCCAAATTTGATGGTCGGTCATCATTGTTTCTTCAAGAAAATGGTGGGATTTTTTGTATCTCTAAATATGTCCTCCGAACAATTTGGAATGTTCCCAGTTTTGGGAGGGTTTATCATCATTTTCTGCATGACAAGTTTGTGATCTCGGGATGTTCCAACTTTTCAGACAAAGCCATATCTTGTGGTGTTTGTTGTTGACCCACACAGCCCTGCCACGGGCACAAATGGTCGAGGCCTGACAAGGCCTGCGACGCATTTTGCACCAATGATGGGATGGGCGTTGCAAACAAAGGTGTTGAAGCCTTAAGATTGACAGAAACCATAAAATATGTAGAATATATATATATATACATATAATGTTGTACTATAGAATATTGTATTAAATTATATTACATGATATGATATCATATTATATGCTATAATATTAAATTATAGCATTTTATATTATATTGAATGAGATTATAATATATTATATCATACAATATGTAAAATTATAGTATATTATTTATAATACTATATTATATTAGATTCTATAATATTAGATTATATTACATTATATTAAACTATATTATATGATACATTATATTGTATATATTGTTTAATATTATATTGTATATTATACTATATATTATATTGTTATATTAAATTACAATATATTATATAATATATGATGTAAAAAATGTGTTTTGTTATTTAAAAAAAAATGTATTATATTATAAAGTATTAT
>Ga0126342_10009156_pt1 | contig 17737 bp, 18 predicted proteins | sample Cyp1metagenome_FD_92528 | JGI IMG/M metagenome (GOLD analysis project Ga0126342, IMG submission 92528) | Coral microbial communities from Lord Howe Island, Old Settlement Bay, Australia - Cyphastrea 1 metagenome | ecosystem: Host-associated > Invertebrates > Cnidaria > Coral ... | reverse complement strand
TCCGTTCTTGAACACTTGGGCAACGTTCGGGAGCGAATGCTTGATCGCCGATATCGCGGCAACTAAGGATTCATTCTTCGGGTGATGGTGTCTACCTGGCCCATTACCTTCCAAAACAAGTTTTCATTTGCTGCCATTCTGACCGATGGGTCAGTTGTTACGTGGGGCGATCAAAGGATTGGTGGTGACAGCTCTGCAGTTCAAGATCAGTTGCAGAACGTGCAACGAATTCAGGCCACTGTTGGTGCATTTGCTGCCATTTTGGCCAATGAGTCAGTTGTTACGTGGGGCGATCAAACATATGGTGCCAACAGCTCTGCAGTTCAACATCAGTTGAGGAACGTGCAACAAATTCAGGCCGCTTATGGTGCATTTGCTGCCATTTTGGGCGATGGATCAGTCGTTACCTGGGGCCTTCCAGCCTTTGGTGGTGATACTACTGCAACTCAAGGTCGGTTGAGGAACGTGCAAGAAATTCTGGCCACTTCTAATGCATTTGCTGCCATACTGGCCGATGGGTCAGTTGTTACCTGGGGTGATCAACAGAATGGTGGTGACAGCTCTGCAGTTCAACATCAGTTGAGGAACGTGCAAGAAGTTCATGCCACTCGTGTTGCATTTGCTGCCATACTGGCGGACGGGTCAGTTGTTACGTGGGGCGATCAACAGAATGGTGGTGACAGCTCTGCAGTTCAACATCAGTTGAGGAACGTGCAGGAAGTTCATGCCACTCTTGATGCATTTGCTGCCATTTTGGCCGATGGGTCAGTTGTTACGTGGGGCGATCAAAAGAGTGGGGGTGACAGCTCTGCAGTTCAACATCAGTTGAGAAATGTGCAAGACATTCATGCCACTCTTGATGCATTTGCTGCCATACTGGCGGACGGGTCAGTGGTTACGTGGGGCGATCAAACATATGGTGCTGACAGCTCTGCAGTTCAACATCATTTGAGGAATGTGCAACTCATTCACTCCACGCGCCAATTTGGTGGGGGATCTGTAGGTGCTTTTGCTGCTGTCTTAGGCGATGGTTCAATCGTGTCTTGGGGTGATCCAAGCAAAGGTGAGGTCAACTCTGCAGTTGCAGATCAGATCCTGTATTTGTAGTTTGCTTGCCACAGCCCAGAATCAGCCTGGAAGGTAGGACGACTGACTTTGGCCTGGCTCCTGAATCAAACAGTAGCTTTGGCAAAAATATGCAATTTTGGACAATTTTTTTACACATTATCTAAAATTGGGGGATATTTCCCCCAATATATACAATGATGTCCCAATTGTACGGAAATTTCTAAAATGATGTTCGTTATTGTGATGATGTTTTCCTGCGATCCCCGTCAACTGGGGGAGACCATGCCAATCTCCAGCTCAAAACGTGGAGAAAGTGGAGTGCTTTGGTCGACTTTGCTTGACACTTTGCAGTGTCTGAACATGGTTTCTGTATGTTTCTGTATTTTTGATAGACACTGAAAATAGCATTTTATGTTTCTATATAATTACCTTAAGCAACCATAACCTTTAAAAAGGAAGGGTTTGTGGAGAAACCCGATGTTTCCGGGGGAAACCCGGGGTTTTGCATTTTGAGACCATCAGCGAATTCATGGTTTGCAGCGGATCTTTCTTCTTCAAGCGCCAAGTCCCCACGGACGCCGTTTGCAACCTGAGTGATCCTTGGTTTATATTCAGTGGGTCAGTTCTGGGCAAAGACAATGATTTGAGAGATCATTGATAGAACTTGATGAACTTGAACTATTAAAGTGGGAGATAGTTTCCTTGTATGTGTTGATATTCTAAATTCTTATTTAACCCCCTGAACGGAGCAAGAAACCAGCTTGGATAAACTGATAGTAGGCACTTTCCAAGTACCGATCCATCACTCGGTGAAGAATAGGACGTTGAGCGGTGACCCGACGGCTAAGCCGTGAGGGTCTCCCGATGAAATCTTCTGAAGGTTGGCAGCTGGTGGCCAAGGGATTCATACCATAAATATTTCGCTTATGGGCGTCCCAAAGTTGAATACCAAAATGGTGCAAACAATGTAATTTGGGTTGCAGCACGAACAGGCAACGATGTCTTGTTTTTGACAATGTCGCCATTTGTGAATATTTCCTTAAAAATTTCAGAATCAACTCAGCACAGTAGCCACATTTTTCCGGACTGATCCACATACTGGAGCGATAGAAAATCCTGCTACACCTTTGAATTGCTTCGCATGCTTCACCTGCAAGAACCAGCAACTGCTCATGGGGAAACGACTGCGTTTTGAACTTGTATTCAACGTAGTCCATAAGTACAGTACTTAACTCACCCTTGTGCCATTGTCCCGAAGGATAGGACTTGGTGGTTTCCCAGGCAATACTTTCCTTGGACAACCGCATCACATGGGCCCTCCGGGAATTTCTCTGACACCAAGATTTGTAATCCGCACACAGACTGTCGAAACGATCGTCAATGTTTGACTCTGGTTGTTGTTCAGAAAGTAGGGCCAAAACGGATCCCAAGTAGTACCTGGCAACCCCGAGGTGCATGGTGTGGAACCAGTCAAAAAACCACATGTTTGGCTCTCGTCCAGGTTCATGCAAAAGGTGCGTCACAAACGGTGATGGATGTTGAAAGGGGTCTTCAGTAAATAATGTCCTCATCCAATCAGGTCGACGTGTCTCCAACTGTTCAAAATCCCACTGTGGTGTCCCAGCCAAGCAGAGGTGGCAGATCCCCCGAGGTGGGTTCCGGACATTTACCCTTTTTTGTATGTTGTTGAAACTTCTGGTGAAGTCCCCAGATTTGTGAAGGAACGGCCAGTCACCTATGATACCCAAAACAATTCCCCAGTAAGGTGCATCGTCCCGGTTTTTGACAGGCACCTGCCACATGGAACCTGCTTCTTCGGCTACTTCTGCCATAAGTGTGTCCCAGGTCTCCCACTCATGATCTGAGTAATCTTTCTTCCGCAGAGTTGCAATGAGGAATCTGTTGGTGAAAGAATGCCCTTCAAAGTTGCATTCCATTCGGTCCCATGCCATTGAACTTTGAGATTTCGAAAAGCCAAGGCCTATAAGGCTATGAAAACTCAACACAAAATGTGCAGTACGTTTTCTGCCCCTTCCTTCGTCTCCATGTAATACCAAAGGCAAGGCCCTCGAAAGGTTTATCCTTCCCTGAGATGCTTCTTCAAAAACTTTGTGCTGTGGCTGAAGCTTCTCAAACTTCGCCCAAAAGGAAGAACAAATGGCTTCTTCCCTGGCTGCGTCACGTTCTCTCAACCCATGTAGTATGTGTAGACACGAATGGTGCAACAAGAATTCGAACCAACGTCGAATTTTCAGGATGGGAATGTGTTCCAGTGATCCCAAGTGACTCCTTTCCACAAGGAGCGATAAGCCAAACTTGTTGATTAACACCCGCTGGCAATCTCTTTCTGGGTTTTTTGGATTGCAACGAGCCACTTGCACTAAACCACCCGATTTGGATGCTACCCTCTCGCCAACGTCGGACACAAAGTCACGGGCTGCAGCAATGGCAGAAACACATGAGGCCTAGGCGAGCAACAAACGTGGCTAAGAAAAGGTTCCACAATGGGGGTTTGGAAAAGGATATGTTCGACAAGAGTGGAACATGACAAGTCCAGTGCATTCCATAAAAACAAAGTAATAGATTGGGAAGTTGACTGAGAACTATTCGCAATGCGACCCTTTTTTGACTTGAGCGATCTCACGTGTTGCTTACACGATGTTGATATCACTTCGCTAATTTGACAGGATAGTGAGACCTGATGCGGATTGGGGGTGGATGTTTAAATGATCTGTACACAACATAGGTGCTACATGTGCTGCCGCCCTTGCCCAAGGACTCTGATGGCAACTTCACCGTGTCACCGCCGGCCCTGACATTTCGGCAGCCCGGCTTACCTGAGAGAATGGCAGGGTGGAAGATGCATCATGGCTATAACGGGATGTATGGGATATTGTTTGTCAACTATAATAATGATCCATTTAATGTATATAATTGTATATATAAGATTGGTTCAGCAAGAAGTATATGGGGCATGCAATGGCATGCATGCCATCTATTGAAAGAAAATTTACAGGATATGTTTCTCGACCAAGTGATTCCACCAAGATGCCCTTGTAGATATCTATCAACGATGCTTCCAACATTGAGGGTCCACCGGATTCTTCTGATTGATATAGAATCACCATAGCCGTCCACTTGTCTCTGTCAAACTTGTACCCGTACAAGTCATTGGTCCAGCGCCACTCCGGATTGTGCGTATATCCAATTTTGAATATCATCGGTTCGTATTGTGTGAATAATTTTGTCATGGAAGCCTTTGCATGATGAAGCACACGGCCTGCTGTGGCCCCATTTGGTGGGAGCATGTATTTCAGGAATTCAAGGTTCTCACGGCAAGCAAGCACTGTATGAATTTTGGGTTCAATCCGCATTGGCTTCAAGTGAGGTTCCTCTCCAGTAGAAGGCGTTGAGCTAGCACTGTCAATGCTGTCAACATTTCTCTCGGCATCGCAGCTGAATCTATCAGGTTTGGATCCATGGTCGTCAACCCTTGGCTTTCGGCTCCTGCTTCTTGACCACGGGAAAGGTCTTAAGCTGTCCTGGATGCCCATGGTGACATCAAAGGGTCCACGTATGTGATGGAACTCGACCCAATAAAGATAAAAGCCTATACATTGAAATCCAAAGGATAAACAAAATCCAAAAGATAAAACATGCAGACATCAATTTATCATTTCGATCCTGGCTCATGTTTCTAGTGTTTGGCCAAGGCTCGTCACGGTGACAAGTAAAAAGTTCCCAGAGTTCGTCCTCTGCACTTTCATCATTCATACCATTGCAACTGCATGTGTCAACTTTGTATATGGAGAGAACCCTTGAACCAAAAAGCACCCAACCCTTGAACCATAAAGCATCCAGGAATTGCCAACACGCAGCCAAAGTTTGGGATGACATGTCAATTGGCGATGACCCCTGGATTATAACTCTCCATTTCATTATACTAAAAATTGTTGGTGGTCCGTTTGTGGTGACAGTTGCCCACGCCCTGCAATCAGGTTGAGAGCCAGGCACCATCTCCGATTCGTTTGGCAAATCCTTTGATCGTGTTGCCTGGCGAAGGACCTGGCATTGGAGTGGCCGGTGGCAAAGTGATGGGGTGAATGAATTAGAATCCCATAAGGTTAAGGTTTGGGTTGAGCAGGCATAGCATTGGCAGGTGGAACTTTTTGTCTCAGAGTGGAGCCCATCCACATGATCAGCCGACATGATCTCCATAATTTCTTGCAACTTTGTTGCTCACAGAATTCAAAAGAGATTGAGGCTTCTGCGTGTTCAACGGCTCCCGTGTGATCTACCGGTGGACCAATGATATGTTTTCACATTTTTCCATGTTCAGTGAAATCAAATCAAAATTATCTTGAGAGGTTGCAAACGATCAGCCTATGGAGCAACACGCTGCCCAAGGCTTCTGGAGCACTGCGTGGTCAGCAAACCAGATGCACTTTGGTTTCAAACTTAGGACTTGGGGGTTTTGCGTGGCTTTTTCGGCTGCGGCTCTGCCACCTCAGAATCCTTGGAATCCTTATCCTTTTTGTTCTTCTTACTCTTCCTACTGGTATCCTGTTCACCATCCTTATCCTTTTTGTTCTTCTTATCCTTCTTAGACTCCTTGGCCGGCTCAGTGTCCTCGGTCCTCTCAAAGAACTTCTTTTCGTTCCTGGCATGTGCAATCATCACATGATGAGGCAGCGCGTAATTATTATAGATATATCTTGGATTAACCACAATTTCAAGCCAACATTTCATTAGCACTGAAAAGCAATGATCCATTTTAATTGCGCATGCAGTATATTGGGTTTTACGTTTATAGTTTTTATATTAACCCATTTCTTGCACTCAAGTGGATCACAGCTTTCATTCAAGGCAGTGTGGAGCCTGGTCTTGATCTCTGCTGCGACAGCTCTTGAGCACCTTGTACGCATGAGAGCGCCGTTCTAATTTTGTCTATAGAGTGAGTGGTGGAACTGGTGTGTTGGCCCCAGAGCTTATAGATATAGAAAACATTTTGGACAGCAGTATTAAATTCTTATGTTCCAGGATGTTCCAGGGAAACTTGGTCCCTCACGTCAGTGTGGTCGTTTTCATCTTTGCTTCTGCCTCACTGAAGAACCTTGGTGTAAATATGCATTTCACATGACTGTATGTCAGGACCACAATCAAAGACGAAATATAGATTTTTTAGGTGGCTTGGTGTTCGTATCCCTTGAGAAAAAGATAGCACTGCAGGATTTTTTCTGTGGACGAGAAACTTCTCAGTTAAGAAGCCCTCAGCCTCGCCCCTGGTATAGATCTCCTGGCATCCATCGAATTCAGTATCGAGGTTGCCAATTTCAACCTTGAGCTTCTGGATGGACCTGAGCAAAGGCGGCCAGTGGGGGAAGGACATGGCTTAAACTTTGGCATGTAAGAAGGCCTGGGTAAATCTAAAATTCTAAGATGATTACTTCTTCGCACTTTCATCGTCGCCATACTTTGTCTTAAGCTCTTTGACAAGGGCCCGTAACTTTCCAGTCTTCTGCATGAGGCTTTCCATGAACTTCTTGAAACGGTCTTTGGTCTAGCAGGGATGCATGGCCACATGACATAATAAGTGCATATAAGTGCACCTTATTATATTACACATCAAATTGAATAGAATGCTCTAAACAAAACTAGCGGGAAAAGTATATATCCAATGGAGCCTGGACATACTTGGATTCCACGTTGTTCCCATCACCGTCGTGGGTCAGTTTCTTCTCTGCATTCTGCCTTTTCTCCATGGCATCGGTGCCCTGGAACATGCCCCCGAACTGGAAAGTGGGCTCACCATCAGCCTCAAGGGAAGAGTGCTCAGTCATGTGCACCATTTGTTCAATTGATATTTTTTCGAGCATCAACATGAAACTGGTGCGAGTATATATGTGTATCATACTAAAATGGACATTTGCAGATTCAAGTTATCAGGCCTTCCCTGTCTTCTCATGCTGCTCCTCAAAAGAACTCGACTCTTGGCGCCGGCCAGACTCCTTCACAATCACCCAGAACTCTTCTTGGCCGTCATATCGGTTGAACCTCCGTAGCAATAAAACTGCAATGGCTTTGGTATCTATGAGTCTAATATAGTATGAATGGTGGGCACTACAAGTCCCCAAAATATCTGGATTTCATTCGGCCTCATCTTAAATCAAATGCAACAGAAAGAGGTATTCACCGAAAAGTCTTTTACAGACAGATCAATAGCTTTGATGTATATAGAAGATTGATTTACAGTTGTGTCTTGGTCTAATTTCTCGGCTTTGCAGGTGAGCCCCTCCAAGCCTGCAGTGACTCTCTCCGAGGGCCCTGCACCGCTTCTTGGCGCCGTCGATCTTTGTCCTGGGAATGCAACGGGGTCCAACGGTAATGCCGAAAATTTCAAGGGAATTTGATACCTTTTCATGCAGATACTGATACAGTTGCAAGATCGATACTCTGATACTAAGAACAAGACGAAGACCACTTGAGGTCTTGCTTGAGTTCGCTTTCTGAATGCCATCCCTCGTCGATGGTCAATTCGATAAGCTGTTTTCGGGACACGATTATCTTCAACTGGTTGGTAAAGCTCTCCTACCGACAGGCGAAGCGTTCAGGAATTGGGATGCTGATATGTGAAACCCCATGTTATAACCGTAAATGCATTTTTAGCACAAAATTCAGTAAACAAGTAAAACCGATCCTCATTGAAATTCACCCGACAGAAGAGGTCTGCGAGGGAGGCCTTATTGCCTTTGGCCCATTCCTGCTGTACTATTTCAGGGGCCACCCTGTCCAAGCGCTTGCTCTTAGGTTTCACCCAGCGAATCAAACGTGCTTTGGCTGCACTTCGAAGTTTCGCCTGCGGTGGCTTTCGGTTGGAAACATTGCAAAAGACTGTTGGATTTGGAATGCTCCAAGATCTAAGGTAATATCATTTGGAAAATTGAATCATGCTTAGCGTTGCCTATAGAACATGTCCATGCACACAAGACACTACAAAACATACCCAGGGCCTTCCGGGACTGTTCTGCTTCTGAGGTGCCAATTTCCTTGGCAGCAGGCACAACAAGATCAAGCACTGGCTTCTTGGCTTCATCCTGGGCAGCGTTGACACTCTGCTCTGGGCTGGTCTCTGGAACCTTCTCGGCTGGTTCAACTAGGGTCTCTGGAACCTCCTCGGCTGGCTGAGACCCATGAACTACTGGAGGATTGATCTCACTTCGGGAAGGTGTTGCCACGGGTGTCAGACCCATAGTACCATTCTCAACTTTCTCAGCATCAACCTGGGGCGACCAGGATTGGGTCAACTTTAAAAAAAAAATGTTGCCACTGTTGATATTGAATCATATTTCGGGGCACCATCCCAAAGCACCTGGCTGACCTTCAGGGCGGCTAGAATTTCTTCCTCTGAAGCCTGGGCGAGACTTACCAGTGATCGGACTTGAAGGGAAACATATTTTCGAATCAGATGCCAATGGTCTTTTTTTTTCCGATTGTCCATTTCATTCAATAAGTGGTAACTTTGTGAACTTGCATCTCCCGACAAGACAATTGCAGCAGCCAGCTGCAATCATGCTTTGAGGATGTGGCTGGCAAAGTGTTCGCAGAGCTGATGTCATCTGGCGTCTCGGCCTCAAGTGGTGAAGGAATGATGTGCTAATAATGGCTATAGTACCCACCAAAATCCTTGATTATGAGCATCATGAGTCATTGAGGCTGAAACCCCTAAGGACTTCTCTTCAAGATCAATGGCATAGTCCAAATCCTGCCGTCCAAGTAAAACGAATACATATTAGATGCATGGTGATTTGCACCCATTGTAAATTAAGATATAATGGTGAATGGTATCGAATCAGAATGGTCCTGTAGCTCCTTTAGCAATTGTTGCTCATCTTTGTGGCTCTCCAGATGCTCAACACCATCTTGGAGTGTAGCACAACTTGACCCTATGGTAGCTTGCGACTGCGACATCATTATGCCAACACCTGAAAGACCCTGAAATCCAATACCTTGGGCCATAAAGCAGCCCAATGCATCCCAACCCTTTCAGAATTCAGCTGCATGCACCTTCCATACAGCTCATGATATCCAAAGCCACTGGGTGCACTGACAAATCAGGGGCTGCAGCACTGTTTTGTCCCATGTGCATCGATTGCAGTTTCAATAATGTATTGCAACTGAAAGATATGTTTCGCAGCGGGCAATCCAGCCACGAAATTGCCATTCAAATTGTGTGAAAAATCTCTGCAAAATTCATTTCCAGGGGGGTATCCAAACCCATTAAAAAATAATGGGTTAGTACGGGTAAAATATGGGTTCAGTACGGGTTCAGTACGGGTTTGGAAAACCCGGGGTTTTGACCAAAACCCGGGGTTTCCACCACAAAATAATGGGTTAGTACGGGTAAATAATGGGTTGAGTACGGGTTCAGTACGGGTTTGATCTAAACCCTTTTTTGTTTCCCACAAAAATCATTGAGAAGCCAAACGTTGTCAAAAAAACTGTTTTGTGACCAGTCATGACCCCTTCAGGAAATGCTAGAATTAGGTCAGCCTTTTCGGCATGACATTTTTCCACTCCACAGGGATCTTCAACTTCTTGTTTCGAATTAAATAGTTGTATACACTGGGGAGGTCCATGTGACGCCACACGCTGGGGTCCGCTGGTTCCAGCTTCCCAAATGTTTCCAATGCCGATGGGGTCTCTGCTGGTAGCTCCGGCTTTCCAAGGCAGTGCTTCTTCATATCCTCCAGCAAGTCGCAGAACAATCTTGCAAAAGGCCGCGGGTAGACCCTGGGCTGGGGCTATGGCATGTGCATTCGAATTCTCGAATAAACTTAAAGTTTGGTGGGCTTCTGAAGGTAAAAGTGTATCTGTCCAATTTAAGAAATTATAGATTCATAACCATGTTCATTTCCGGAATTTCACAGATTTCTAGAATGGATTCCCCATGGTAGCAATTCATTCCCTTATATCCCCAAAAAATACAATGATTCTTTGATGGAAAAATAGTGGTTCCCCCAACAGCTTGTGGATTAGAATGCCAAATATGAACCAATTTCATACCAATCAGTCAAATATATTCATTGATACGGTAGAACCTGCAATTTGAAGACAAGAGTCTCAGTTCCGCGAAGATTGGAGGTCCCTTTATACCTCTTACGGCCAGTACCATCCACATAGTGCTCTGCTGTGGCAACCTTTGTTTTGCCTCTCCAACCCTGAAGTTTACCCTTGTCGATTTTTTTGATGACTTTGCTATTGCTGTAGGCATAATGCCGCTTGGGAGTTGCTGAATTGTAGTGGCCCATCCACCATTTGACGCATTGGACCTAAGTGCAATGATGGGAAACCAGATATATACTTACAAAAATTGACTGGTGATGGTTGCATTTCAAAATCATATGTTTGATTCCGAAACAAAAAACATCTTGTGTTCTCACCAAAACATTTGGGACCCGACTGTCATTGGCCCTCCATTTTCGAACATGTTTGTCAGCATCTCCCTGAAAGCTGGGTAAAATTCAGTGAGTGCTCCCGAAGGTTGCTCCAGACTCCACACCCCTCCTAGAGCGGTGCACAAGTAGATGAGGAGAATGCTCCTGGCATCGCAAAGGCTTTCAACCAAAGTGAAATGAATTTAACATCACGTTTCATAGTAGCATTGTAATTCGAATGTGTACATTGAAAACAAAAATATATATGAAGTCGCTCCTTTCCAAAAGCATATTTCCCAGACATACTGAAGGGAAGTTTTCGTTGCCAATTGACGCGCATGGGGCTCTGGCACTGGTACCCACATTCATCTTTGAAAATGATGAGCATTTCAAACCCAGATGAGCCCCAAAGTTGTCCACTACCGCCCTGAGCATGGATAGCGTAGCCAACCTCAGTGTTTAAGGATCAACACATCATGGTATACTTGCTGGCTCAGGGGGAAACATCACACACCTTCAATCTATATAGAGTGGGACCTGGATCGGATATTCATTAATTAAAACAGAACATTTGTTGTCTATACCAAGAAACGCAAACCCCGATGGGTGTGCCAAGTTCATGAAATTCGACTTTCGATTCTTTGGCTGGTAGTTATCCATCAAGTCAAAGCGAAGTGAAGTATACTGTGCAGAGATCATTGCTTCCGTCAGGTGTCCAGTGCCTGCAAAGTATTCCAGCCACTCATGCTCCTGGCATAGGCCGGAGAAAGGGGTGCTAATCACAAGTGTGAGTGAAGACTTGGAAATATCACCTGAATATATCAACAATTAAGGTTTTTGCTGCTTACTGTACATGACCAGAACATCCCGAAACATTGGACAAACCATCCATGAACACATTTATATAATATGCATGCAGTCTTGCATGCCGAATTTTCCTCCTGACAGCTGTAGGTCCAAGTCAGCAAGAGGATGATCATGACATATTCCTGCGGGCTTGGGGTGCCAGCGGATTCTATAAAATGATTGTCGACATGCCATGCAGTATATCATTCTGCATATATAGAGATATTATCGTTGCATACAAGTGTCACAAATTAAGGTTATATACAATTTTAACTCGTGATTCCGCTCATATATTGGATTGGCAACTGCCTTCCATGAGTGTATATCAGTTTGATCCTAAATATCAAATTTTCAAGGCTCCTTCGGCACCCGAAGCTTGTACAACCGCCACAGCAAATGGTCGAGGGGCGGCATGGCTACAGTCAAACAGGTCACTGTATTTCAAGGATTGGAAGCATGTGGTTCCATGCCCAAAATCAATTAAAACTGATCAATGCCATGTCGAGATCAGATCATAGTGTTATTTGCAAAACATCTGAAATCCCCTCAGTGATCCTCCGTGCATGTACGAGGAAAATGGTTGCAGAAGAAGATCAATGCTCTTACAATGTTTTTCCAGCAGCTCTTGCAGGACCCCCAATGAATTCCATACATCCACGACAAAAATCAATTTCGAAAAACTTAAAAACCATGTCTGGGCGTACGTTTCTCTTTCAATCCGTTCACCCTGAGCTGCCACAGGTTTTTGCGCCTTTTCAATTGTCGCCACTGGCTCAACCTCAGGACCGGTCCGCTTGGGAGGGAGGAACAAGGGACCAGCACGGGTCAAATCAAGATGGGAAGATTGAGTGGGTTATGTGTTTTATGATTCTCGGATTGATACAGCAAGATTTGACATGACCTGATGAATTCAAATATTGAACTCATACCCTTTCTTATACTTGTTTGTCAAAGAAAGATAGCAGTCCAAATTGGCGCAATCCCTTTTTCAATCTGCGTTGAATGGACTGATCCGTTTCATCTACGGCACTTGTTCGGATATCCCGCTCTGCTGAGAGATAAGGCTGGCTACCCGCCACATTTTACATGGGCAGTTAATTTTGATTATAGTAGATGTACCTGCTGACATATAAACTGGCAAAGAAATATGATATGATAGGCAATTTGACGGGGAAACCAGCCTCAAGTGGGTATATCTATAGCAGTGATATCACAGGCAACTCAACAGTTCACACCGTTGAAAATCCCATATCGAAGCAAACAATCTTAGAACTGTTCAAAAGCATATGAAATCCTAAATTTCAGAAAGTGTCACTGCACGGAAACGCTACTTGCCAAGCTCTACGCGCTACTGGAACTTTGTGTTTTCCCATTTAGGCAAGATGGTTCCACCTTGCAATCCCAACACACAGCACGTAGCACTTTGGCTTACGCAGCGCCAAAATCCATCAGTTTTATTTTCACACCATCTCACTTCAAGTCTTACACTATCTCAGTCCAAACTGGAGATTGTTGAACACGAAAATGTTTACTGCGTCGGTGGTGAGTTCCTTCAGTCGATCCTTCAAGTCGACCACCGCCTGGTTCTCTGTCAACTTGGCATCAGGGTCGGTTTCGTCAGTCTCCTTCTTGACTTTGTCGACATAGCGTGCCTTAATACAAGAGCTGACAAGCCACCATGACTGTGTTTTCTAAAGGCTTGAAAACAAATGTGTTAAGTTCTGACTGGTTTCTGAATAAATATATAGAATGATGTACATACCATGCATGGAGTACCAGGTGTCATACACTAAGATTAGGAACAACGAGAAACTAAGACGAGATGCTAGGATCTCTGCTCCTTTGAGTGCTGCTGCCATTACATACTTGTGGGGGCATTCAACGTTCGTGCGGCAAGTGGGCCTAAAGTAGGCAAAATCTTTGTTCTCAGCGCGCATGTGCAGCCCCACAGCCCCACGGGGCCAGTACACATTGTAGCGACAGGGGGGGTAATCCTTCATCCTCCCTCGCACAAGTAGCTTGGCCTGTTCCTCAGTCAGGTCTGCGACGCCAGCCATGAAATCTAACATCTTTTGAACTTTTTTGTGGTCTTCGGCAGGTAGGTCCTGGATTCTTTTGGCACATGTGACCTGGTTGGCTGCGGGGCGGGATGTCTGTTTCGTTTTCTTCTTTCGGCTGTCATCTGTGTCATGCGTTTCTTTTTTTGTTTTCTTCTTTGCTGGTTTGCGCTTGGCATTGGCCTTAGCACTGGTGTTTTTCTTCTTCTCGGCTGCCGGTTTTTCTGTCATGTCTTCATCCTTGTCATGGTGTTCCTCAGCTTCCTTCTCCGTCTTAGTCTTCTTCTGAACTTTTGCTTTCTTGTCACTGGTATCAGCATCCTCTGGGTGTTCTTCTGCCATCATCTCTGCTTTGCGCTTGCTTTCTTTTTTCTTGCTATGTTTTTCGGGATGGTCAGGGTTGTTACCCTCTAGCTCGTAAGCACTGCACTGGGAGTCCCACCACGACACACTATCCCACGCCCAACCCTTGGCATCCCAATCATCAGTCCAGCCCTGGCTCCAAGCATCTTCAGTGCCCCAAGCTGCCCAGTCCTGCTGATCCTCTTTTTTCTTGAAGCCCCTGTTACTTTTACCCTTTGGCTTGTCAGTTGACGATCCTGGGTGTGGTGCTGTTTCCATGTCGCTGGACTCCGTTTCAATTTTTTTGCCTCGACCCCCACGACCTGCTCCTTTCCCTCGGCCCCGTCCTTTGCCCTTTCCTCTGCCCTTTCCTTTGCCCTGTCCATTCTCACCTTCCGATCCATCTTTCAAGTTTCCATCCTTCTCCTTCTTGGCGTTCTTCATGACAAGTTGGTCTTTCCTTGTTACCCTAGCTTTTGCAGGCTCCTGGGAAAAACAATTGAAATGGGCAATGGGGAAAACATACGCTAGTTCGATGCATTAAAGAAATGTAACATAACAATTTGCAACTCAAAATGCACAACGGTGATGAAAAAGACAGTTTGCAGTTTATAGATCACCAACCCGATACCACACTCATGCACGCATGCACATGTAGACTCCAGCCTCACCCTCACTTTGAGTGAACTCAGCAGTGGCTTTTGCAGCTGTTGCCTTATCCTTCGGTTTGGTTTTATCATCGGTTTCTGGCTTTTGTTTTTCAGGGTTATCCTTGGGTGCTCTGCTGTGCTGATATGCTTCTCGCTTAGCTTCTGCTGAGTATTGTGGTGACGCCTGTGGCGTCTTGGGCAGCCCTGCGGGGTCAAGAGTCATCACATCTACGGGCTGTGTTTCATTCTGATCCATGTTCACTGGCTTCCCTGGTGTTGATGCGGTCCCAAGCTTTCCTGCAAATCAACACGAGAGAGGAAAAGATTGCACTGATCATATGACTTCACTTTTCAATTCATCAACTTGCATGCATCCATGTTTGATTTAATGGCTGCCTGCATCAACCGATTTGGCCACATCTTCATGAGAAGCGCCAGAAGTAGCGTTCGCCTTCGCAGCACGCAGCCTTGGCTGGCTGGATCATGGTACATATACATTTTATGAAATAATGTGTGTAATGAACCAATTGCCTTAATTCTTGATACGAAACCGTTAGTAGGAACGAAATTAACAATAAAGTGTGGTATGTGGAATTGAACTATATATACAATAACTCTCAGAGAACAATAAGCCAACAACTTTACATCGCAACCCAGAAACTCTGCAAGCTTTTGCAGAAGTTCTTCTTTTCTCTTTTTCATTTCCTCCACTTTACCTTTGGGTCGGCAAAATGAATTTGGCAACACACATGAAAAACTGGTAAAGAATGTATATGATAACATAATTCTCATTCTTGTTGCTAACAAAGCTACAACCCTTTCCTTGCCCATCGGCTTTGCCTTTCTCTTCTGGTGCTGAAGGTGTGGTACCCTGCTGTGTTTTTGCTATGTCATGCTCTGGCTTGGGACTGCACACGGACACACCAGGAACCGGTTTGGTATCTAACTTTTCATGTGTCTTTGCGGTCACGGTTGTGTTTGGGGTATCATCTGGCTTCTGACTTTCTGCCGCTACAACAACCTTGGCCTCCAGCACCTGGGCTTCCACCTTCTTCTGCACGTTGTTGCTGGGAGTGCCAGTGTCCCCCATCGTCCCTCTTTCCCCAACCGCCTCATGTTTTCCTGGTTCAGTTTTTGCCTCTGTCTCCTGAACCTCATCATTGCTTTCTCCATCAGACTCTTCCGAGCTTTCGTTGTCATCCCCTCCATCGCCTTGACCGTCTACATCTTCAGAATTGCTATCTGAATCATCTTCCTGCATTTTTTGGTGTTGGGAAAGTTTTGCAGAAAGGATCGGAAAAAAAACGTGACACCCCACTAGCTCGATCTTTAATATGGATGCACATATATATATATAAGGACAATTTGAATGAATTGATCATACCGAGTGTGACTGACATGTATTAAATCTGGCAGTGCCCAGTAGTCCTGACCAAGCTTGCGGGCAGCCTCCCGGGCAGCCTTGCGCTGCGCGATCTTCTTGTTGACTTCATCTACCACTTCCTGCGGTAGCAAAAAAATGGTGGTTTGAAAAATGTAGCGTGTAATATCTATTACGTGGTCTTCAAAAATAAAACTTGGATTTTTTCTTAAAAGTGTTTACCAACTTTATGGGTCGAGGGCTTTACGTTCCATACCAGCTACAGCTCACAAAGTAAACCGTTGTGCTTGAGAGTGCTTGAGTGTGCACAACCCGCATGGAGCCTGAAGCTTGGGGTCCATTTCCAGGCAGACTTGTTGAAAAGCAGGCATCTTGGATCCGGATGTTTCCCCAATAATGGTTTTAGCTGACTTTAGGTTTGCAAATATAAATATATATGTTTTCTTTTATTATTTGTTATCTGCTGATTCTCTTTGTGAGTGTATCGAATACATTCTATAATGCAAATGAGGCACAGAAGATACTTCTCGTCTCCTAACCTTCATCTTTACGTAAGTCAGCATTTTTCTAATCTTCCAGCCAATTCCGATGACATCTGGTACATCTTCAGGATTGGACCCCCTTTTGTTTCGTAGGTAGATGGCCTCAACTTCATCACGTAGTGTCTCTACTAGCGGAAGTGGCCTGGTAGTTGTCAAGCTCATTCTGGTGATGAATGGCTGTAAGACTCCTAAGTTGGCTAAGATGGACGGAAAGTCCTCACCTTTTCCATCTACCAGCAAGCCAGATCCCTCCCTGAGACGGTTGCGGATCTCCTCATTCGCATCCCATTCCATGCTCAAATTCTTCAAATCAAGTAGTTCTTGTTTCTCTGACTTGGGGCGTCCGCTCGGTTTCTTTTTGGCATTGTTCAGCACCATGTTGCTTTGGGATCTCCTGGGATACCAAAGCCACACCAACACTTTGAAGCCAAAACGGCTAGCGGTGATGTGAAAGAGTCATGAGATTGAAGTCCAAGTCATGTATAACAATTGAATTTCCAGATTCCAGTGATTCCAGATCTCATTTTGGGCTTGCTATGCTCATTGCATTTGGAGGGTAACCATTTGAATTTCCAACACTGTCCAGGACTGAGAGGCCCGGCTGGCCAGTTTGCGACGACGATCTCTTTGCCATGCAAAAAGAGCTGGCAGTGCATGGCTCTCTGGGTGGTGGTCAAAGGTGATTACCGAGCTCAAAATCCATGGACATTTTCTTTGTTCTTGCTAGGCATCAGTATATATATACTACAGAAATAGGTCGTTTTACCATGTTTTACCTATATACCCTGTTAGTTATATCTCCGTACATACATGAATGTCTATAATCTATATAAGTTCTATGTGGCATGTTTAGTACACAATCTTAAATTGAAGTAGATTTTCCTGGACCATTGCAGCTCCCCGCTGCTGCTTGATTCAGGTACCAGCTGCGCCTGGGCTGTAGGAAAGGCGTAGGAATGAACGAAAATAAGGATATATACCAAAACCCGAGGTTTTTACAGTTGACCCTTTATTTTTAAAGGGTTTGATGGAAAACCCGGGGTTTGTCTTGTAACCCTTTATTTTTAAAGGGTTTGGTAGCTAAGGGTATATATATATAAATGCACTTTCTGTATGTTTCTGTATCCTCCAGTTATGGCCATTCAAAAATGGCGCATTCATATGGCCATTGGCACGGACTCACATGGCTCTGGGGATATAATGGGAATATCATGGAGTATTACTATTAATGTTGTCTGACCAATAGTGATATCTTGTCAATAGAAACTTTTTTCCGCAACTCCAGTTTAAAAAATCCAATACTAAAAGTCAATTAGCTCCATTTACTTTTAGTATTGCCAAAAGAGTCATGTTCAGACCTTGTCCAGAGGGCATGGCCAATAGTGGACCCAACATGGCAATAGTGGAAACTTTTTTC
>Ga0126342_10009155_pt1 | contig 17737 bp, 18 predicted proteins | sample Cyp1metagenome_FD_92528 | JGI IMG/M metagenome (GOLD analysis project Ga0126342, IMG submission 92528) | Coral microbial communities from Lord Howe Island, Old Settlement Bay, Australia - Cyphastrea 1 metagenome | ecosystem: Host-associated > Invertebrates > Cnidaria > Coral ... | reverse complement strand
CGAGGACGACGAGGACGACGAGGAGGACGAGGAGGAGGAGGAGAGGAGGAGGAGGAGCAGGAGGAGGAGGAGCAGGAGGAGCAGGAGGAGGAGGAGGTAACTGACATAAAATCTATCAACCCTCACCTGGCAGGTGGGGAAAAACACTGTAAAACACAGGCGATTTTGATGGTCGGCGGCCTATCTTGGGCCTATATTGGCCCATCTTGGGGCCATGATGGCCTATCTTGAGGGCAATGTGGGCCCATCTTGGGGCTATATTGGCCCATCTTGGTTTTATTTTGGCCCATCTTGGGGCTATGTTGGCCCATTTTAAACCACAAGCTCCGAAAAATGAGAAAAAATGCGAAGCGTACAAAACACCGTAAAATGCGGGGTTTTTGGCCCTATCGGGTGGGTCTGCCACGGCGAGGGCGCCCCTGGCCGGATTATTGGGGTAGGTCAGTGGTGCAGTGTGCCTTGGGGTTGGTGGGTTGGGGTTGGTCGGTCGTGATTTGTGCTCTTGGGTTTGGCGTCGGTCGTGGTTTGTGCTGGAAGGTTTGGGGTTGGTGGGTTGGGGTTGGTCAGTGGTGGTTTGTGCCTTCGGATTTGGGGTTAGTGGGTTGGAGTTGGTCGGTCGTGGGTTGTGCTTGTAGGTATGGCATGGGTGGGTTGGGGTAGGTTAGTGTTGGTTTGTGCGTTGGCGCTGGTGGGTTGGGGTTGGTCGGTCGGGGTTTGTGCGTGACGGTTTGGGGTTGGTCGGTTGGGGCTATGTTGGCCCGGCGTGAGGGTATGTGGGCCCATTTTGGAGTTGTGTTGGCCCATCTTGAACCCATCTTGGAGCCATATTGGCCCGGCTTGAGGCTGTGAGGGCCCATTTTGGGGCAATAATGGCCCAGTTTGGCGCTATGTTGGCCCATCTTGGGGGCTATCTTGGCCCATCTTCAGGCCTATAATGGCCGCGCTCGAGGCCTATCTTGGCCCATGTTGACCCATCTTAGACCACTGGCCCCGGAAAAGGCCGCCAAAATGCGACGAGCACAAAACACCGTAAAACGCGGGAGTTTTTGGTGGTTCCCACTCTCCTGCGGCAGGGGGCGCCGCCCCTCTCTCCTACGGAGAGGAGAGAATTGCCATACGGCAAGGACGCGCGTAGCCTCTTGCCGCCGACCCCTGGGAAAGAGTGAGGTTGGAACCCTTCGTGTACCTGTAATAAAAATTTTTTATAGTGATGGCAGCCGATGCCCAGTCAAAGTCGCATATAGATCGTTGATGTGCCAAGGTTCCACGAAAAGACGTCGCCAGCTTGGCCGTGGCTGTCTTCCAGCCGCCAATACGACCTACAAACGGCGCCCTCGTCACAACGAAACAGCAGGGCCCTGATGGAAGGACCGGGCCTGCGGGCAACGGCCCCCAGTGCCTAACGTCACTATCTGAGCCTACAAGACAACTAGCTCTCTGAGATGTTTTCCAGCCGCCAAACCTCACAAACAGCGCCTGAGGGACGGACCGGGCCTGCGGGCCGCGGCCCCTGTCTTCCAGCCGCCGGGCTTCACAAACAGCGCCTTCGCCACACGAAAACAGCAGGGCCTTGAGGGACGGGCCCTTTGTGAATCTTGACGGCTGGAAGACAGGGCCGCGGCCCGCAGGCCTGGTGCGTCACTCAGGGTCCCACTGTTTCGCTGTGGTGAGGGCGCCTTTTGTGAACCAGTACGCCGCGGCTGGAAGAGAGCCAGTTGATTCGCTTTGGCGAGGGCGCTGGTCCGCCCAGCAGGGCCCTGCTGTTTTCGTAAAGAAGGTGCTTGTAACGTTTGCCCGCTGTAAGATACCTCAGAGAGTTTGTTTTCTTGCAGGTTCAGAAAATGATGTTGGGTACTGGGGTCCCTGGCCCGCAGGCCCGGTGCCTTCGGCATCCCAAAACAGTAGGGCCCTGAGGAACGAACCGTCTCTTTTGAATCTACACGCATAGAATGTCTGGGCTATCTTCCAGCCGCTAACACAACGGACAAAAATTTGAAGGCAGCATATTAGCGGAAACCGCCCTGGTCATGTTTCATTTAAGAACACCTCCTGTAACTGAAATAATATTTTAGAAAAAAAATTGTGACAAGGAAGGGACTTATGTCAACAATTTTTTACCAGCCCCTGGATTAACAGGAGACTGCTATATCGAAGGGGAAACCGGGTACAAGAAGCAACGAAAACGAAGCTGTGCGTCAAAAGCACCTTGGAATGAAAAAACCTGAATAATATCCGGTCAAAATTGGTCGATCCAGGCCCATTTGAAGTAAAGCATTGTAAATAATTCAATATTTATTTTCCAGTAGAAATAAAATATTCCGCACCATATAAGTAAAGGAACAAATTTAAAATATATTTTCTACAGAAAAAAAAATTCGAATATAATAATAATTAATTGAAAACGAAAAATACAAAATTAAGGAAAAAAAAATTAAAACTATCCTGAATTTCAAATAAAAATAATAAATATTCAAAATATATATATATATGTTTAACCCGGAAGAACCCTTAGCAGTTTTTCCTGCCCTCGGCACCTTGGCAGACGCATAGGCATTCGGCAGATTTATTTTGATGTTGTTTTTTTATTTCGGTATTTTTTTTGAGCTCCGTTACGATTTTGTACCGAGGCATCCTTGCCCAGAAGTTAGGTGGAAAAAGCCCGAATCTGGCGGAAAAAAGAAAAAATGCGGAATTAGGCGGAATTTCGAACATTTTTTGTATCAAACAACATCACAAGACCATACCAAAATTTATCAGCCTCGGCGGCTTTTTTTTGGGGCATAGGTAATTTATTCTAGGAATCGGCAGAAATAAACGGCTATAAACAGGTTAGAAATTTCTGTGTATTTTTAATTTAAATTAAAAATAATAAATTCAAAATTAAGAAAAAATAAATAAATAATTTATATATATTTTTTTTAATTTTTCTTAAAATAATTTTAAAAAAGCATATACCAACCAGACCTCCCAAATTATAGGCGGGAGGATTTGGAGAAATAGCCAAGGTCATGTTATCCTTGCTATTATGAGAATTTTTTTTTTTATATAATTAATTTTTTTTTTGTTTTAATAATCTTATTTATCGCAGGAAATTTAAAAATCAAATTTCCGAGAATATAGATAAATAAAAAGCAGAAATAGGAAGAATCAAAAAAAAGAAATAAATAAAACAAAATAAATCTGCAAAAAAACCAGGATCGTAAAAAAATAGGAAAATCGCAAAATACAATATTTTTCCAATAATTTCTGGATCTAAAGGATCGAAAAGCAAGAAAGGAACCGAAGAAAAAATGAAGGGGAAAGGCAGGGGAAAAAAAAATACGACGTAGAGGCAGGCAAAAGCGACGCTTGCCCTTGTGATTGTGGTTTTGGTGGTAGTGGTTCTTGTTCGTGTTCTTCTTATTCTTCTTGTTGACGGGCCGGCTGGCTCGACAATGTGCGCAATATACACTAACACACTCACACGCACCAGTTGCTCATAAGCCATTAGTGAAGAAAAGAGCTGGTCCTTCGCACCCGCAGTTGTTCTTATTCGTGTTCTTGTTGTGTTCTTCTGTTCGTTGTCGTTTTTGTTGTTAATGTTGCTGTTATTGTTGTTGTTGTCGTTGTTGTTCTTCTTATTCTTGTTCTTTCATGTTGTTGTCGTTGTCGTCGTTGTTGTTGTTATTGTAGTTCTGGTTGTTGTTCTTATTATTGTTCTTGTTGTTGTTATTACAATTGTTGGGGTAATGTTATTGTTGCTGTTGCTTCTGTTGTTGTTGTTGCTGGTCCTATTGTTGTTGTCGTTATTATTGTTGTTATTGTGGTGGTGGTTGTTATTAGTGTTGCTGTTGCTATTGCTGTTGTTGTTGCTGTTGTTATTGCTGTTGCGGCTACTGCTGCTGTTGTTTTTGTTAGTGGTCTTGGTGTTATTCTTGTTGTTTTTGTTGTTGTTGTTAATATGGGTCTTAGTGATCGTGTTGGTATTACCGCTGGAGCTGTTGTTGTTGTTTTGGTTGCTGTTGTTATTGTGGTTGTTGTTGTTACTGTTGTTGTTCATGGTGGTGGTAGAGTAGAGGTGGTGGTGTTGTTGGGATTGGTGTTGGTGTTACCCCTGCAGCTTTTTGTCTCGGTTCCGTAGTGACCGAAAATCATCAAATAGATAGTGTTTTTGCGCGTTGGTAGAACTCTCGGAGCAAAAAATACCGTAAATACCAATATGTTGGGTGGATCGGAAGCACAAAAGTACGGTATTTACGATGTTTTTTGCCTCTAGTAGCAAAAAGCACGATATTTACCGCACTGAAATTTAAGGATGTTTCACCATATAATAAAATATGGATTCTTAATCCAAAAAGAACAAAAATACTGTAAATTACAATGTTTTGAGTCTGCCCTTAGGGTGCGTGGGAGCCGTGGAGAAGGGGAGAGGTGGAGGGAGGGTACGTTCGATACTTAGAAGTTCGATACTTAGAAGCTATATCGCAAGCCAAGATACTATAAATCAATACTAATCAGAAAACAGTGAAGAAAACCATAGGCACAAAATAAAAACAACTAATTCCGCCTGCTTCCGGCCATATATGCTTTCCAAAAAAACATGCCGATAAAGCCGCTGGAACCACTGGCGCCGATCAGGCCAATTGAGGCCAATGGAGCCGCTGAGGCCGATAGAGCCGCTGGAGCTGATAAGGTCGACGATAAGGCCGATGGAGCGTTTGAGCCGATAAAAATGATGAGACCGATACGGAGCCGCTGGGGAACCGCTGGAGCCGATCAGGCCGCTAGAGCCGATCAGGCCGATGGGAGTCGATAAAACCACTGGAGCCGATGGGACGGGGAGCCGATGGGGCCAATGAAGCCGATGAGGCCGAAGGAGCCGCTAGAACTGATAAAAATAATGAGGCCGATGGAATCGATAAGGCCGATGGAGCCAATAAGGCCGCTCGAACCGATGGATAGAATCGATAAGGCCGATGGAGTCGATAAGGCCGATCGAGCTAAGGCCGACCATAAGGCCGATGTGGTTGATGAAGTGGATAGAAACGCTAGTCGATAAAGCCCATGGAGCCGACAAGGCCGTTCAAGTCGCTGGAACCGATAAGCCGATGGAGCCGCTCCTCGAAACGCTAGAGCCGATCAGGCCGAGGCCGATGGAGCCGATGGAGCCGATACAAGCCGATGGAGCCGCTAGAATCGTTAAAGCTAATAAAGCCGATAGAACCGATAAGGCCGATGGAGCCGCGGAGCCAATGGAGGCGATGGAACCGCTGGAGTCGATGAGGCCGAGCCGATAAGGCCGAGCCGATGAGGCCGAGCCGATGAGGCCGAGCCGATAAGGCCGAGCCGATAAGGCCGAGCCGATGAGGCCGAGCCGATAAGGCCGAGCCGATGAGGCCGAGCCAATGAGGTCGAGCCGATAAGCGAGCCGATAAGGCCGAGGCGATAAGGCCGAGCCGATAAGACCGATGGAACCGATAGACAGGTCAATGGTCAAATTAATGGACCAGGTATGTTATAATGCAAAACTTCCATGTTCTGAAAGTGGTACTTAGCGCCGGAGATAAATCCTATGTAATATTGTTATTATAAAGAAAAAGTTTACGGATTATAACTACATATATCGAAATATCTTAACCCATTCCATCTTGCCTATATATACAAGAAGTAGTACCGCAAAATCGACGCCAGCCGTCAATAACACGGGGTAGGGAAAGGATACTCAAATAACTAATAATTTCCTAAATAATCAAGTAAACGGAGCTAGCCGCCCTCCCCTTTACTTCGTAAAGTAAAACTCAAGGTAGCCCCTCTGGAATTACCTTTCGTAATCAATTCAAGAGTTCGACTTATAAATTTTAATGGTGATTTTCATACCACCATATCATTAATAATTATTAGGTCCCAATTTTTCAAGCCTTAAATTTTCAAATATATATCCAAAAACCGTTAGGATATTCCAACATTTAGTCATTTCTACCTTCTTCTTTCGGATGGTTCCAAAGGTTTCGATATATTCAAATCGTCAAGTTATGGTATTTTAAAATTCTAAATCTTGATTTTAATTCAAAATAGAAAATTCATGGAGCTACTACTGGACACAGTATAGCGTACATAAATTAAATAAATCCAGAAAAGAAAATCCATCACGCTCAAGGCACTGGCGTCAAGAAATATAATTTTCAAATAGTAAGCTCAAAATTCAATGGTTTATCAAGATCAAACCGTTAGGAAGCGTTTTCCTTTACTGGACACAGCTGCATTGGTCCCAGAACATTCAGATTTCATATATTGTCTAGTATTTTTCCCTAGATGCGTTTCCGCCTTCGAAAAGCCTTTTCTCGTCGAACCTTGGCTTCAGCATCGACTTTTGTTTCATGTTTGCAGCAGTCTTACAGAATAGACTTACTGAGATTCCAACCATAATGTTCCGAATAGTCAATACGAGAGCCACTGAAAGGATCGACAGCAAGGTGAAATGGATAGCCTCAGGAGAAAAAAACATGCTGAGAACCAATCGTCCACAGCTGCAGCAGTTCCGCGTCCTCTGAGTTTGAGACAATAAAGCACGACATAACAATCCATTGAAGCGCAGCGAGGAAGAGGGCTGGCGCAAAGTTGTGCTTGGAATGATGTTTCCAAAGCTTTTCTCTTGCGAATTGTTTTGGCACAACCTTGCCCAAGAATCAAGGCCTCGCAAGATGAACTGGGTCCAACAATTGGAATAGAGTGGTAGAGGATACGGGTCCTGTAATGCGCTGAGCCGACCCGACTGAAACCGTGTGAACTTCACAGTTTCAGGCCCGGCTCAGTCCTCCTCCATCGGATTTTGACCTGGTCAGTCTGGACACCAAAAAATTCCAGATTTTCTTCTCGTCAATGTTGACACGCAAGAATCATCAAGGCTGTGACGGAGCATCCACAACTTTGCCACAAGTTCGTCCTGCAGCTGCAAGAAGTTGGAGAATTCGTGCATGTCAGCGTGTCATGATGGCCGCCTTCTCGACGCCCATGATGTCGCCCGGGTTGTAGCCTTCTTGCCCTCAGATGTTGGAAGGAAGCACACTGTCAAACAGCCATGGGTGGGACAAACCCTTCGTGTGCCATTGGAAGCACCCAAACCTCTCTATGCAAAGAATCTGTGGCGAGTTGCAGCTGGAAGTTAAAAAAAAAAACGTGTAGATGAAGGCACTTTAGCTTTGCCCTCGAAAGCAAGAGTTGCCAACTAACTTAATTACAAAGTCATGATCGGGAATAGAAGCCCTTTACCTTGGCGAGCAAAGCTGCTTCAAAGGGCTAAATATTTGGCTAAGCCCAAAACGCAGCATTTCCTTCAGCTCTTTCACCGTCCTGTGCCGAAGTTGTTCCTTGGTCTCCATGGCTCTAATGTTGATATGCTGAAGTTTCCTTTGTCCGTTATCTTTGTTGCTTCGAAGTTGATGTGTGGGCTACTAAGTAGTCACAATTAGGTTTTGTGGCTTTGATTCAAAGTATTCTTTGGAAGCGACAATGCTCCTCCTGAGTGCTGGATACTTCTTGGCATCTATCTTTCATCATGTCATGCCATTGGAGCAGCTGTGTCCTGCAAATTAAAGTCAATTCAATCCTGCACTCGCAGCACAAGGCCAATCACAACTCATGCTTCACTCATTGCGGCTTGCGCCGCCCCATTTCTCCTCCTTTACTGCAGGTCAACGTTGAGACACTGAGTCCGGGAAGAGATCTGAATTCCCACTCGCAGTCGTGACCAATGACGACAAATCAATGGTTTTCTGGCAATTTTTCCAATTTTTACAAGCCAAGTAGCATAGTGAAGTTTCTTGGCACGTCAACATGGGAAAGGGTTTAATCTTTTGACGGCCACAAAATCCATGGGTTCTGTCCCGTTCTACCCAGGATATAGAGGTAGAAGAAGAAGAAGAAGCAGGGCAACACAATACCATACCATACCGTACCATACCATACCATACATACCATACATACCATACGCATACATAGCCATACATACCACACATACCATACATTACATACATTACTACATACATTATGTTACGCTACGTTACACGTACATGTACATGTACCTTTTCATGTGCATTATATTGCATACATATAATTACACACATATAATTACATACACACATACATTACATTAAATTAAATCACGTTACGTTGCATTACATTACATTGCGTTACGGCGTTACGTTACATTTCACTACATTTCATTACATTTCATTACGTTAACATGTACATGTACATTTACATTACATTGCATACATAGAAGTACATTACATTGCATTGCATTACATTACATACATATAGATGCGTATCTCTCTCTCCCAACATCACCCACTGATCAATTTCTTTCACAAACATGTGCTAAGATCTGGCATGCTAGTGCTGTGCAGGGTGCAGATTCAGGCATTCCACACATGCATGTATCCATGTGTAGTGCGAACATACTCATGTCCATACTTTGTGCAAATGCTTTTGCGCATATTTGCACATGCAAGTTTTCTTCATCTTTTTCCCCAACATGTCGGTAACTAGCTTGTGTTGTGTTGTTTTAAAATATTTGAAGCCTAGTGACACTAGTGAGATCCTCACATCTGCGAGCAGGGGAACGCGCCCATGGCGCTGCAGTTCCACGAAGGCTTCAGCAGCGCCACGGTGCTGGCGGTGCACTGCTCCTGACTCCGCACCTTCGAGCAGTGCCTCGCCCTTTGGCAAAGGCCAAGCCTCATCGCCTCCAAAGAGAATGAATAGAGTGAATGGTTTGAATAGTTTCAAATTTATTGTGGTTTGTGGTGGTTTATTGTGATTTCATTACATTTCATTACTTCAACTTACTCCAGCTCATTTGGCAAAATAAATCTCTTAGACACATGTCCAAGAAGGTGGCTGATTGGAGATCCTGCGCGACTCATGAGTGTCTGCACTTGTTGGACAGGTTTGGCCCCTGATCCAAAAATTCCTATACGTGCAGCCTCTTTCACATGCAGGTGCAACCTGATTGGCCGGCAAATCTGGCAGCAAATCCACCGTTTGCACTGTCGCACTGTACAAGATCGCTTGCACAAAAAACGAAGCAGCGTGGAGAACACAGAGAACTGCAGGGAAACTATTGACTCTGGAGATGCATCTGAATTTTGCTTCTCCTCCGTCGGATAGGCTTGAAGAACGCAAACCACTTTGTCAGGCTGGATTGAGGAATCGATCACTCATTGAAATAGCAAGCCTGTGATTCAGAAAAATATATGATTGACATTAACCCACGGTGCAACACAAAGAAACAATAAGTTTTTTTCATGGAGAGATTTCACAGAAGTGACAGGAAGTAACGGGGGAACACCATTGTGGCTGTGCAGTAGAGTCAACACAAGTGTTGCTGGAAGCTGACTCACGAGCTTCCGCGAAATGTGTGATGGCTGGGTATGTTAAAGGACTTTGCTGGAGCTGCTTGTTGCAGCTTTCTGCGCAACAGCAGCACTTTACACAAGGAATTGCTCGGCAACTCTTGTAGGTGCTACGCCACTGATCATTCTTGCCGGCCGTGGCCCATGCAAGGAGGAAAAAACAGTGGGACTGCAGGTGTTCTAAGCTCAGTTGCCTCAGAAGTCATGGTGACAATGAACAGGAGCTCCATGCCACAAATCACAGAAATGCTGTGCTGAGTCCCTAAGTCCACAACATCACTTGAGCGTCTTTCCTGCACCTGAGCAATCAGCTTTCGGACATGGACTCCTTCAACCTTCGTAATTTCTCTCCACAAGTGAGTGAGTACTGCCCAGTTCTCCTTCTGTCATCCTAGAACCTACTGCTGCATGTGGCTTAACAAAAATCTTGGATGAGGGTCAAAATTAGATACCCCATGATAACATATGTGCCATGGTCAAGAGATGCTACAATGTGGCGGGATGATAGGCCAAGCCACGGCGGTAGATGCCACGGAAGTCCAGCATCCCCTTGAGGACGATGCCAACCCCAACAGCAAAACCTGCAATGCCAGGCCAGCCCCGGATCCTCAGAAACTGCAACGAAGAAGGGAAAGGTGCCAAGATGTGCCAAGTTTTCAGGAAACCATCAGAATCTGTCCAAAAAGAAAGTGAAACGTGTTGTGATGTAAATGAGCCAGATTTACGCGGAAAAGACTACTTCAGCTGATGGAATTTGGTTCTTCCATGCTTTCCCTGGCTATTTCTGAGCTTTGCACTTCAACAGGAAAAAGGTCACGAAGGCAAAGGCGAAACTACCCAGAGAAGCGCAAAAGGCTTTGAATCCTGCAAGACGCTGGCTGTGCACCAGAAATCAGATTGAAGCATCGAGCACTCCCCATGTCAGGGCTCTATGTTGAGCAAAAGGTCTTGGGCAATTTCAATCAAATCTCCATCTTAACATCAGCTTGGGCAGGAATAGCACCGTTATGCGGGTAAGGGACCAGGGATCGTTGAAAAAGAGATGACATCTGAACGCAGCACTCTGATTGGTCCTGCTGCTCGGTATTTCTGCGTCTCCTGAAAGAATTCTGCAAACTGTGCGTCCTGAAGCGACCAAGCCGGAGGAGAGGCAAAAAGCCCAGCGTTTTCATTGAATATGGCATACCCAATGCCATAAACCATCCACAAAAACACAATTTTTATGGGTGGTAATTATAGGCATTTTTTTGTTGAATGGTAGGTTTACTATTGGGTTGCCTACATTATTCAAGATGATTCAAGCTTGGTTGTGGTGATCTTGGCTTCTCATTACCTGGGGCAGTTGATTGCTAGGCTTGCACCATGGACACCTTCAAAGTGCCCGTGCCCGGGGCCAGGCTGCCTTGTAGTTTCCGATCGCGGTCATGGCATACATCTTCGTCAGAGTAAACACTACGGTGGCGTAGACCTGGCGTGCTGACGGTGACATCTGAAAAAATTGCTGTCACAACTTCTCTGCAACGAATAGACAGCAAACGAGCCAGTCCTACACCACTCAGCACACAAGTTGCTAAAGCGCAAGAGTATGCGCAAGAAACAGGCCACCATGCCTCCACATTTCACAAGCTGAGAGAAATTCTTCCCTAACAACCGCTATCAACAGGTATGAGAGTGTTCCAGGAAAAGATGGCCAACTTAAAGATGGCAAACTTCCAGTCATCATTCTTGTCCACGGTGTCTGAGAAGGTCACTTGGGTAAGCATCTCCGGGGAATTTCCGCTCAACAAGCGAATGCCCATATTCACAACCTCAGCTTCGAATCCCTTTTCCTGTCCCCAAATGCCAATGCAGCGCTGAGCAACAGACCAGTGCACTAATAACCTTTGGCAGGGATGCAACGGATCATGTCAATGATGTGATCTGCCCATCTGGATGGAGCAAACAGAGCAATGCAACACAATGCAACGCAAGGCGTTGCGCAATGCAACCAAGAAACTGCGTAAGTACCTTGTCCTTCCAGGCGCATCTTGATTCGATCCAGTGCTCCTGGCAGGAAGGGTTTGGGAGAGCTACAGCAGATCTCAGGAAATTCACTTGTGAAATGACTTGATTATACTCATCTTAACTCATAGACAGTTGATTGGCAGCTCCTGGAGCAAATTGGCCCATCGACTTCTCTTTGCCGAGGTCCGGCTTCTCCTTCTCTTTAATCACCTCAGGATTCTCAGCTGACGGGCGCCCAGCTTCCCTGTGGATCCGGCATCTTGGAACCCCACTCGCACTTGCGCCCGCTGCTGCACATGCACTGCCTGGCCAGGGCACTGCTTCAAGCGAGAGGAAAAGCTCGAAATGTGATGGTGAAACAAATTTGTGAATGCTGACGCTGCAAAATTTCATGCAGAAGCACGGTGCATGAGGCGTTGGTATCGCTCTTGCGAAATACGAAAAAGACAGATCCTCTGCCTTCCGTTGACTCTGAGGGCCGAGTGCCATATTACTTTTAAGAAACCATTGGCCCTCGAGAGCATACCACAAAGAGGCCTATCTGTTCTGCAAACAAACTACACTGAAAGAGTTTCCCCATCCAAACGCCCATCCAATCCGGTATTTTGGTACATTGGTCCATCAATTTCCATGTCTTGCAAGTTGAATACACCATTTTTGGTTGGTTTAAGCAGCCTCATCCCATCCATTTTTCTCAGCTTAACTCTCAGCTTAACCCCAGATTTTCCCATCCATTGAATCCTTAACCATCCTAAACAATGCTGAATCCCACCATTTCTATTGGCCAACCACCATTTCCGCCTGCGTGGCCCGAACGGCCATGGGCGCGGCAGCTCCACGCAGCCCGGTGACGGCCATACCGCTGGGCAAGGGATCCACAGGCCTTCAGGAAAAAGTGGGAGAACTGACTAAAGTGGCTACATTGGGAATTTCATGGGAATTTCCATGTCAAAGTGGTGATCTGGAACTCAACTGGGCCTGGTCTCCTCAAGCTGCGGTGCATTCTGAACCAAGGGGTCTGCCTCTGCAGGGTTCGAACAAAAGCTCTTCAGTGTAACCAAAACATCTGACAGATGTTAAGAAGCTGCCAGGCTCTTGCGCACCTGTGCTGGAATGTCCGGCCTGGCGAGAACATCTTTGCACCAGTTTGCTTTAACTCGGGTTGCCCAAAACATCCAAGAGCCCCAAACAAGCCTGTGGAACTGAAAAAGAAGGGAGGCAAGCCACACAACAATCATCCATATGGGCACCGCTCAAAATTTGATCTCAAAAAAGGATTGATATTGATTGATACTGAACAAATGTCAAAAGGGACAATCTGCTGCAGTTTGGGTCTAACATTTGATTCAATGGAAACCGCCACTTCCCACGGCACCTGGGCCCAAACACTTGCCCGCTGGCCATGCCACCTCTCTGTGGTGTCCAACACCGGACCTGGTGAAGCTTCAACCGTCATTGGGAGGCTATCTGCACAACAGATTTCAGAAGGTCCTGCAGTAGACACAACAATCTGATAATCTGCATGGCAGCCGAATATTGCACTAACAGGGATTTCTCGAGATCGATTCAAGTGTCAACTGATGTTGCAAAGATCACCATTCAATCTGCCGACATTGAGCAACACGTGACAACCAGACACTCCGAAGCAAACCAAAAGCACCAACTCAACAGCACCCTGCTTCGAAAGGCTTCGAGCTGAGATTATTTGTCACTTTTGATCACTAATTTGACCGAGGAATCTGGGATGATATAAGTGATATAAGTTGGCCAATTGCCATGTCTGTACCTTGAGGATCTGGCAGAGTTCAGGCATAGTGCAGAGGCGCCGACGGCGGCGCTCAAAAGGAAAACATGGGTCCTGAGGCAGAAAAGAACCCGAAATGCTCCCAACTGGACACCGGAGACGGACCCGCCTTCTCCTCCTTGTGCGGCTAAAGCCTTCGGAAAGTCGTGGGAATTGGAGCCCCAAACAAGAAGCGATGGCAACAGATCCTTTGATACATTCTTGGATATGGGTTGGTCTTTAAATAGGAGAGATACCCCAAAATGGTGCAAAATGGATAAAACCGGGAGAATTATGATGATACATATATACATACATACATATATATATATATATGTATGATGATCAATCATGGGATTTTGGGGAGTATCAATGAGTATAATATATTCAACACATTTCAAAACCATTTTCGCTCGATCCAACTGCTAGTTCTTTGCCAAGCGGCGCCGTGCATCGCAGCCAGGAACTGAAACCATCTTTGAGCCGAAACTGTGGAAACTGTGGGCACTCACCGGTAAGAAAATGGCTGGACAGTGGCTGCAAAATATCAAAATTGGCCATGTGAAAAAAGAGACCTTTTAAGCTGGGAAGGTGTAGCAACTGCAGCACCAGTAGTGAGCACTTGAGTGGACCAACGCCAAACTGGTTGTCGGCCATCCGTCAATTGACAGACTGGCAAACTTTGACAAATCTCATATCGACTCAAAAAAACCTATCTTCAGAGCGACAGTCGTGAAGTCAAACTGCAATGTTTACATCTTCGCTTCTGACATGGCCGAAAATGCAACAACTGAAAGCATTTTCGTCTCTTTTTGTTCGGGGAGGCCGCTTTAGGGCCTTTCTTGAGGTGCTTGACGCAAAGCTTGTTGAGCCTGGGGCTGGGATCGGTGAACAATGTGAGGTCCCTTCGAGGGTTCAAATGTCTGATTTTCAGCACTCATCCTACGATAACAGGTGGACATTAGAGCAACGGAATAGGATTCCAATGACTGCAAGTCCTGTGGGGGACGGTAGCAACCACATCAAGGTATATGTTTTCGATGGTTCCACTAAGAGTGACTGAGGAAGCTTTGTCATTTGCTCCTGAATCATCAAAGAAAAAACAGCACCACTGCATGGATGACCTTACCCTGCAACAAAAAGATCGGATAAGTCCACTTTGCCAGCATATGACATATTCCGATATTCCCCTTAAACACGACAACCGATTCACCCACTTTCACCAACCAATTCACAGTGCGTTTCTGCGCTTCCACACAAAGCTAGGATCCAGTGGCGGGGCACTGGGCATCATCGGTGGCCGGTCCTGACAGATTCCAACTGGGATTTGGCCGGGTCTTGTGGACGTGCATCCTTCCATTATCGCGTGGAATCTTGGAACAATCTTCAAAACAGCTGGTTTTTGATGGTTTTTGCTGTTTCTGGATCTTCATCCCAAATAGAGTCAACTGTACCATTATACCATAGATCTCACCCCGCATGGCACCTGAAAGGTACTTGCCAAATCACTGCTCCAGCTTCTTGTTCGACTGGCCTCATCAAAGGGACCAGCCATGAGCAAAGTTTTGGGACCCCCAATTCTAAACCACTCCCTCCCAACATCCAGCAACTAGATGGGTATGTCATTTTGATTTAGAACGAACATTTTCTCCGTCGACATCATTTTCTTCACGCCCTATGGCACTTGGGTCGACACATCACCCACTAAAGGCTGTGTCCTGCAGGTGAGTCCCTTGGATCGATGGTTCCGCTGGTGTAGTGGGATGAAAACCCAATAAACATCAATGAACCGTAACCATGTCAATCATGCCATAATCCAATGGCGGTTTCAGATTCTACAGGGATTAATTGTTTTTTTCGGGATTCAAATCATTTCAAATCCACATATGGCGTTTCAACTTGAAAACTTCAAAGTGTCGGCAGCTGATGTTTGATTTGACACCAGGAATTTTGGACGCTGGTAAGCGACTGGCCATAAGCCAACTTCAATGACAAGTTAGAAAGCCCATACTGACCTTCAAGCAACACAGGGTATCTCTCACAAACCTTTCTTCAAAGACGCACAAACTCCAATCCAGAGGGGGGCCGGAAATGTCGTGCAAATGTACATCAAAATGTGACTTCAAGTTCTTTATTAAGTATTACGAAACCACTTTTCCAGGTGCTTTGCTAATCCGCCAGTCCTATCATTGGCGAGCGGGAGTGCTGCCAAGTCCTGGTAACAATGAAGCTCCATGGAGTGGGAGTGTTTAAGACATTTTTGGCACACCATGAACCCAAAGTGCAATATCCGCAGCTTTGATATTTGCGATTCAGAACTCTTGAAAAATGTCAGTGCAAAAAGATTCACAACCACTTTTGCTTTGAGCTATTTATCGGAGTTGACAGTTTCCAAAGTTGGAGAGCACCTCCCCCACAAACGACACAACAGCACGGTCCCTGTAACTCCATCCGGTGATCAACATGCCAACCTTAGAGACATGTGGAGTGAATCGACATCATTCCAGGCCTGAGAGCCAGATCGAATGCACACTTGCTCAAAGTGGCATCATGAGGGATTTCTATCCGCGATTTCAACCAAAAAAAAGTCAATCACGGAGAATCACCAATTTTTTGGGAATGGAAGCAACATACTCAAAACCACCAATTAGCCGATTGGTCGTATACCGCACATACCCATCATACCCGCCACAATTTGTCATTAACCCCCATTTTTGCTGGACAAAATACCAGTAAATCCTCCAGAGCTGAACTTGTGTCTGCGTCTCCCTGCTAGTGTCACCATCACCAACTCGGTCGCCAGGGAACCAAGTGAGTCCTGCAGCTTTCCCCAGCAAAACTGGTCTTGTCACCAATATGACGGGAATGGGTTAAAACCCTGGTGCCTTTTAGTTACCATCCAAAAACTACAGAATGGTCTGTTAGGATGTGAATAACATCACATTCTTGGGGTTAACGTTTGACCTAATAAGGTAACAAACATCTTCCCATGGTCCGTGTTGAGAGCTGTGCCAATGACCAGGGCAAAGATGCCAAGACCTGCCAAGCTCGGGACTTGGCCAAGTGTCAGACTGCTGAACGTTCCTCTGTGAGACCATTTTGCTGGAACAATTTACTGATCGAAGGAAGTTTAGAAGTCAAACTTCCGACAATATGGACAGATGAAAAGCAGAGATGGAAAGGGTCAGAGAGAAGAGAAAGATTAGAAGAGAGAAGGGTAGAAGAGAAAGAGTCAGAAGAAAGAAGATGCAGATGCGCGAAAAGGTAGGAAAGTCGCGAAACACGGTGTTTTTCCAATGATTTGTGGGTCCGGAGGGTAGGCTCGCTAAAGCGGCGGGTGCGGAGCTAGCTGGCCAGATGAGAGATGAAAAATTGCACGCCGTTGTGGTGCGAAGCACATTTCCAAGTCAAAATGTACAAAGCACACCACGTTCGGACCACTTTTGGAAATTGAGATGTTGAAAAAGTGCACGCTGTTGTGGCGCGAAGCAGATTTCGAAGTCAAAATGTACAAAACACACCAGCTTCGGACCACTTTTACTAGTTGAGATGTCGAAAAAGTGCACGCCGTTGTGGCGCGAAGCACATTTCCAAGTGAAAATGTACAAAACACTAGGGGTGCGGACGACTTTTGGAAGTTGCGATGTCGAAAAAGTGCACGCCGTTGTGGCGCGAAGCACATTTCCAAGTCAAAATGTACAAAACACACCATGTATGGACCATTTTTGGAGGAGGTTCAGATGTCGTTTCGCGTCGCAGGCGCAAGGGATTGTGGACCTTGTCAAAAGTGAGCAAAAACGTGAGGGTTTTGTAGCATTTCAACTACAACCACCACTACATTACACTACACTCCAATACATTACACTACACTACAACTACAACTACAACTACACCTTCACTACATTCTACTACGCTACACTCCACTACACTACACTGCAGTCAATTACATTCAATTACACTACACTACACTACATTACACTACACTACACTACATTACACGACACTACACTCCACTACACTACACTACATTACACTACACTACATTACACTACACTGCATTACACTACACTACAGTACCTTCCACTACACTACATTACAGTACGCTACACTCCACTACACTACAACTACACCTACAGCTACACTCCACTACACTAAATTACACTACAGTACGTTACACTACACTACAGTACATTACACTACACTACACTACATTACACTACACTACATTACACTGAATGACACTGCACCACAGATAGACAGGTAGACAGATAGACAGATAGATAGATAGACAGATAGACAGGTAGACAGATAGACAGATAGACAGATGAAAGAGAGACAGGTAGACAGATAGACAGATAGATGGATAGACAGGTAGACAGATAGACAGGTGGACAGATAGACAGATAGATAGATAGATAGCTAGCTAGATAGATAGATAAATAGCTAGATAGATAGGTAGTCAGAGAAAGAGAGAGAAAGAGAGAGAGACCTCAACCACCTTTCGGTCCATCAGTGGCTTCGCTCTGCCATCCGTGATTCACAACAACCAGCCTCTCCT
>Ga0126342_10009154_pt1 | contig 17737 bp, 18 predicted proteins | sample Cyp1metagenome_FD_92528 | JGI IMG/M metagenome (GOLD analysis project Ga0126342, IMG submission 92528) | Coral microbial communities from Lord Howe Island, Old Settlement Bay, Australia - Cyphastrea 1 metagenome | ecosystem: Host-associated > Invertebrates > Cnidaria > Coral ... | reverse complement strand
TGTCAAAGGGTTTCTGTGTCAAAGTGTCTGTGTGTAAAAGGGTTTGTGTGTAAAAGTTTCTGTCTGTGTGTAAGAGGGTCTGTGTGTAAAAGTGTTTGTGTGCAAAAGGGTGTGTGTGTGTGTAAAAGTGTCTGTGTGTAAAAGCTTCTGTGTGTAAAAGTGTTTGTGTGTAAAAGTGTCTGTGTGTAAAAGTGTTTCTGTGTAAAGATGTTTGTGTGTAAAAGTGTTTGTGTGTAAAAGTGCCTGTGTGTAAAAGCGTCTATGTGTAAAAGTTTCTGTGTGTAAAAGCTTTTGTGTGTAAAAGCGTCTGCGTGTAAACGCTTCTCTGTGTGTAAAAGCTCCTGTGTGTAAAAGGGTCTTTGTTAAAAGTGTCTGTGTGTAAAAGCGTCTGTGTGTAAACGTGTCTGTGTGTAAAAGCGTCTGTGTAAAAGCGTCTGTGTGTAAAAGCTTCTGTATGTAAAAGCTTCTGTGGGTAAAAACTTTGTGTGTAAAAGCGTCTGTGCAAAAGCGTCTGTGTGTAAAAGCTTCTGTGTGTAAAAGCTTTTGTGTGTACAAGCGTCTGTGTGTAAAAGGGTCTGTGTGTGAAAGTGCCTGTATGTAGAAGCTTCTGTGTGTGAAAGCTTTTGTGTGTAAAAGCTTCTGTGTGTAAAAGCTTCTGTGTGTAAAAACTTTTGTGTGTAAAAGCGTCTGTGTGTCAAAGTTTCTGTGTGTAAAAGTGTTTGCGATGCAAACTATTGTCTTGCACTTCTGCTATTTTGTCTTGATACTCCTCTTCTCGACTGCCTATAACACATCTTTAAGATATTGTTTTGTAATATGGTGTCTCCATGCTAACAAGAGCAGACCCTGCTCCTCTACGCTCTCGGGCCATCCGCCGTCCAGTTTTTCTTGGGAGTTAGTTTCATCAGCTTCACCAGTTTCAAAATAATAAATTGCCGTGGGCCAGTGGGCCAGTGGGCCCACTTGGTGATGTGTTCAGCGTTAGTGCATCAAATTTAAGTGATGTCGACAAGTTGAAGACATCCAAATAGCATCAAATAGCAGCACAAGTATATCTTCTGGTCATCATTGATCGTTGTCTGTCACTATCCACTTCATCCGCATTTTATCCCACACTCAGGTGGATTGATTCGCTTGCGACGGCCCAAACTACCCCATCAGCCCCAGCTTTTGTTTGTGGAAAAAATATGTTTGCTAATCTTGCTACAAACAACTTGGGAGGTTCATGTTTGGTTCGGTCCCTACTGCAGTTTCTTGATGGCTGTCCTGCAGATCCACGGCACGGTACTTAATCAATCTTAATCGTCTTAATCATGTGAGAAGCCTCAAGTGTTATTGGTAGATGATAAATATCGATAGATGATAGGTTCTCATTTTTCTTTAGCTGTCATGCATTCCAATCAACTTTGGCGTGATTTTTGTTGCCCCATATGACATGTTCCCTCCACCTCCCAGATCCGGCCAGATCCCATCAGCGGTAACCGCAGCTGAGGTTTGCTGCTGTTGATCTCCTGTCTCCAATCCACTGCGTGGATAGCCTCGCGCCAGATAGGATGGGATGGCCAGCATTGAAAAGACCCATAATGGCCATGCTATGGGTATCTTGGGTGGTTGCAGCAAAAATGGGGATTCAACCAGAGGGTTTATAGTTGAGTTTTGTTACACTTATGTTGGCTAAATTGATCGGCATAACTCATAATTGTTGGGTTTGTGGTAGATAAGAAAGACCTAGTTGGTGGGGGTGATAAACCAACACACATTTTATTGGGGCACCACCTTCTAGATAATAGGTGGTTTATGGTGGTTGACTCTTCTGCTTCGTCGGTGCACAACAAGATGCAGTCTCTTGGGAATTGAATATTGGCAGGCACCCTTTATGGACCTTTTTTTGATGTTTTTTTTTGAGGGTTTGATGTCGATGTTTCATCTGCAACCAGGTTGTCATTTTGATCTTTCGCAGCATGGATCAGCGACCCAACTCGAGCCCGGTCCTTCATCAACTTTTTGGTCGGGGTGGTGCTGCATTCATCCCGCTGTCCTTATACGTGGCTTGGGCGGTGGCGGTTGGGGCGGTTTTCATCAGTGTTGGTCATTCTCAGTACCGCATACTGTACGATATCTGGTTGGTGGTGACTGAAACCATGGAATTTTATGATTTTCCATATATTGGGAATAAGAATCCCAACTGACTAATATGTTTCAGAGGGGTTGCAACCACCAACCAGGTACTATATATACGGATTTCAATTCTTTGGATACCCATTCACAAACAAGAGACGAGTCACGGTGTCTCACCAATCTATGGGTGGTTCCGGTCTTTTTCACCTGGGCCTCGGTGCTACTTCCGGCTAGCCCCAGTGCATCTCATTTTGTTGTTTTCTTTTATTATCTCAGAAATATTCAACAAAAATTGGCGTATAATAAATTAAAATTCCATGTTCCCCGGCTTTTTGTTGACACCTCAATTTTTTTGGGGGAGCACGGTTCAGACAGTTGTCCAATGTTGTCCACAAGTCCTGTCCAAAAAGCAACCAGAGATCCCTTTGGATCTGGTACCAGGTGGGCCTGGGATGCATGACGCGCTTGTACGAACTCCCGGATCAGCTGCGACACTTCAGAGTCCAGGACCTTGGACGTTGATGGACGTGAGAATACGTGAGACAAATGGACCCATTTTCTGATGAGATTTTGAGATTTGACACATCCGTGTATTGAATTAGTAAAGAACAACAACTACATATAGTTATATGTATATATATATACATATATATATATATCTATCTATCTATCTATCTATCTATATATCTGGCACCTGGCTTTAAATACCTGAATACAGCCATTATATCCGGCTTTAAATACCTGAAGACTGCTAGAAAGCCAATAAGAACATATGCCCTCTGGTTATTTAACATGATAAAACCTGACTTACCTCTATTCATCCAGATTTTCTAGTTCGCAAAGCACCGTTTCCAACCAGCTGGATCCTCCCAGCCGCAGGATGCGCAATGCTTTTGTTGCTCAAATGATCATAGGCACCCAGAGACAGGAAAGGAGCTGCCATGTGATCGCAAGTTTCTGGGCGGAACTTTCTCGTGCCACACCAAGTTACAAAAAACATGGAAAGCAAATGCTACGGTCTGCAAAGAGGGGAAAACATGTTCCAATATGTTGCAGCTGAAATAGTTCATTTATACAACATTATACTATTATTCTGATGCATCAGATATCTTTTCAAGATCTTTCAAGCATGTTTCATGTCAACTTCTAGGAGGATGCGTACAGGAAGTGAAGAAGAGTATAGTCAGTATAGTTGGTTTGCTCCCATTATTATTGGTTATATTGAGCCCCATATAAACCCTGTCATTGCTGGTTGAATTTGTCCACCCTCAGGTGAAGTTGTTCCACCACGAACGTCTTGCAGTCTGAGTTTCACTAAGAGGTGGTGGTGTTATTTTAGTTCTATTGGTTTTCAAGACTCCAAAGTGCCCTCCAAACGAGCACCTCCACAGTTTACCTCAAGGTTTTGGTGAATGCCAATCCTGATGCTTTCATATACTACTGAGTACTACTGTATTGTCTCCAATCATATTTGAAACATTCCGGAGAAAAAGTGCTCCAACAAAAACTTCAGAACAGTTTCATTGAAAAAACTGCGGCCGTTTTTTTTCCTGCACTTGGTCAACAGCCATGTCAACGAAAGTTTGCTCCGAGGCTTGTCTTCAGCGCCCTTGAGAAGTGGTTTGGTGACGGGTCATCGGAATCCGAGAGTTGGATTCACCATTTCAATCTGATGCTGGGCATATTTTTTGGGCTCCCCTGAAATCTCAAGGCAATGGTTGTTCAATTATTGGGCCACAATATGGACGTTGAGCTAAATACATCTGAGCACCCTGAATCAGGAGTGATTTTGATGGTAGAGCCACACTTGATGATTGTGGGAATGATGCGACTGTTTACTGAGAACCCATCAAAAAGGATGGATGATCATCGGTGTGCAGAATTCAAGCCATCCAGTCTCAAACCATACAGCACCCACTAGATGGCTGGGGATCTAACTGTAACAGGGTTCAACCCATCAAAAATATTGCTGGCTTGCAACATGAGCCATGACATTTGTTGTGGACGGGGTAACAAGTGTGATACAAACGAACTTGCAACAGAGTTTACTTTGGCCTCAAAAATTGGCAGTCACTTGAGTCACTTGCATAATTACATCAACACTATACACCACACAAGCTGGGTAGTCAACACCACAGAAGCTGGGTAGAAATCCAAATTCAATCTGACTCTTTTCTGTCCGTGGGGAGGTTGAATTTCAGATAGGATGGATGCGTTTTATGAATGTATTATACTAATGATTCATTTTATGCATCTCGAAATTATGGACGGTGTAGATTCAATACATACACACATGGATAATATGGGATTCTATTGGATAATACTGCTAGTCAGTAAAGAAGCAACTGGATCTTCGTTTCGAAAAAATGTGTGTGTTACAAAGCCTGCATGGGTGTCCCAAATCATTGGTTGAATGCAGTGGCTGTTCCCAGCACCCCGATTCCCCGATTGAATCGGTGTTTGAATCTTTTCTGCATACCTGAAATGAAGAGAATACACAATTTCTCAACATGTCAAAAATGGTTTTGGGTTTCAAAGGTTGGTGCCTTGGAACATTTATGACTTTCCATATATTGGGAATGTCATCATCCCAACTGACGAACTCATATTTTTCAGAGGGGTGGCTCAACCACCAACCAGTTTTATGTTTTATGTTCAGCTCCAATGTGGGAAACCAACTGAGCCCCACATTTTCCAGGGCTCAACCACCTTTTATGACCAGGATGGTGAGAGCCAAGTTGAGTAGCCGCATTGCTGGTACGGTAGGACGGGGCTTGCCTCCCTTCAGCTACGTTCCTTGGTCTTCTTAGCATCCCATGAAACTTACACATTTGTCGCTGAAGTAGGATGAAAGCATCTTTTTCAGGTGGATAAATATTGATGAAAACACTCGAAATTCTTAGTTTGTACCTCTTGAATCCTCTTGAATTTTGGTTGGTCAGTGGTCGCACCCGTGTTTTTTTGTTTCGCTCATCCAGTTCCAAAACGGGTTTGGTACCTGAAAATGGGGTATGCCGTATGCCCTGAACCCTGAACCCATTGATTGAAAGCTTATTTTCTTCATGAACGGCCAGGACTGTGGTTCAATCCCCCTAAACCTCCCCATATGCTCCATGTATACATATGTATACCATGGAATATGCAACATTTACCCAAAAAAGACCAAATGTAGCTAAAAAATGCTAAAAATAGCCCATGTAGGGAGCGTCTTGGCTCGATTTTCCAGGTTCTATCGACTGTGTGTATGTCTCCACTGCCCTTCATTGCCTTCTTTTTGCCCGTGGCTGAGCTGCAAAACCACTGGGAATTCCAGGTTCTACAGTACCAATCATCTGAGTTTGATATTAGTACCCTTCGGAAATCAATCATGGCAATGGGAAATCCCTTATGAATCGAGGTTTAGTTCGCTGGGAAAATCATCGAACTAGATTCTGGATTGGGTGCTTTTCCAGCAAACCATCTCAGCCATGTTTGATTTCTTGAGGATCCTGAGGTTGCACAGAAGCCACTTGTGACCCTGACCTTGGCCTTTGAGTTAAATAGATAATTTGCAAATATCAAGACAATTTATCATTTGGCACTGACATCGAGGTGGTTTGAGTATACACCATCTGTGGCGGATCTGGGTATTGAAATACACAAGATTGGTTTCTAGTTTCAAGTATGTTTTGTTTGCATAGCTACTTGGGGAGATGCTCCTCACTTGATCTTGGGGCTGGCTTGAAACCAGCAACATGTCTACAATCAACGACCTGTTCATGAGGGTGTTGGGAAGTTGGGCTGTCAACAGCGATGTGAACTTATGAACTTTGCCTGGATGGGATTGTGACAACACGAAGAATCCGGGTGTATCCACCTGTGTATAGATGTGAAACTATCTACTATATCCATCCGTCCGTCCATCCATCCATCGGTCTGTCTGTCTGTCTGTCTGTCTGTCTCTGTGTCTGTCTGTCTGTCTCTGTCTGTCTGTCTCTGTCTGTCTGTCTATCTATCTGTCTATCTATCTATGTATCAATCTATCAATCTATCAATCTATCAATCTATCAATCTATCAATCTATCTATCTATCTACCTATCTACCCATCTATCTATCTATCTGTCTGTCTATCTATCTATCTATCTACCTATCTATCTATCTATCTATCTATCTATCTATCTATATGTCTCTCTATCTATCCATCCATCTATCTATCTATCTATCTAGCTAGCTAGCTATCTAGCTATCTAGCTATCTAGCTATCTAGCTATCTAGCTATCTATCTATCTATCTATCTCTATCTCTATCTATCTATCTATCCATCTATCTGTATGTCTCTCCATCAATCAATCAATCTATCTATCTATCTTTCTATCTATCTATCTATCCATCCATCCATCCATCCATCCATCTATCTATCTATGTATCTATTTGCCTATGTCTCCTAACAATATTTCCATCTACATCCACATACATAATATATATATATATATATATAGATATATAGATGTACACATTGTTAATGATAATGCATATATGATATATATATAATATACAGTACATATACAGACATTATATACGTATACATTATTACAGTTCAGCCGCAGCACCAAGGCGTCCCTCAGGAAACTCGCGGAGGACGACGACGACGGTGGGAAGGAGAGTGACGACGACGATGGTGAGGGGAAATGGCAGGAAACTCGGAAGACAAATCATGGAGGATGATCTCTTCTGATGGGTCAAAACCTACCTCCTACTACTACTATTACTACTCCTACTACTCCTACTACTCCTACTACTCCTACTACTCCTACTACTCCTACTACTCCTACTACTACCATATGACTTTGGGATAAACATCAATTCACCAGCTATGTCTTTGGGTAGGGTGGGGTTTTGACTCATAGCCATCTGACTCAGAAGTGATTGGTATATGATATATGCAGTAAATATCAGTGCTGGATTGGAATGGGAATATTGAATATCCATAAGAATTGGCGATTTATATCCTATCTTTGGGGTTGAAGATGGACCCTATGTTTATCTCTCTATCTATCTACTCTAGTCTAATACAATCCTAAATCTAATCTAGTCTAAGAATGTCTAAGCTAGTCGAAATCAAACCTAATTTAATCTAGTCCAACCTAAATCTAACCCAACCTAATCTAACCTAATCTAATCTAATCATATGTGAGTGAATTTTGTCGACTTCACTGTAATGAAGGTTGCTATACGGAAGCATCCCAAAAGCTGACTTCAAGCTGGTAAGTAATCACGTAGCCAAATATGTTATCCATTGATGGTTGATGGTTCTAGCTGGATCAACGGATTGCCGCTTGGTAATTGACTGGTTACACAACATAGTTGTAGCCTGTCAGTATATCACCTGTGGGATTGATTGATTATGGTCAGCGGGATGGCTGGAAGGTAAGCCATAGATGGGTAAGGTAAGAGCTGCCCCGTAGTTGGATGGGATTCAAACCGCAAGTTACTGGTTTGATAACAAACAGAGGCTGATACTGGAATGTGACCAGATAATTATGGGATGCCGAAGATATTGAAGTTGTACCACTCATAAGTTGATTACATTTCACCCTTGGAAAACCCCACATGGTGGGCCGGAAAATCACTATGTTCCACAGGAATCATCAAAACAGCATTGAATTCTCATTACTAAGGTGGATTACCAGAGGGTCAGAGGTCATGCCTTGCAATGTTATCCATAGTTTTTGGATGTTTTTGGGTTGTGTGCGATCCCGTTGTTTGAAACCCCAACGTTGATGAAACTCCCCGTTGTTCGTTGGATCCATGGAGTCCCGTTCTTTCAATCCCCATATCGCTAGTTGAATCCAATCATTCCGTTGGCTACGTGGGGATGGCTTACTTCATACGTTTGGGGCCATTGTTATGTGGATGAACTTTGATAAATACCAACAATTTTGGTATGAACCACCAGTTTTTTTAGGTGAACTGATCCAGGTTTGTGACCCATTCCGTAGACCAACCAAAGAGATATAGCCAATAGCCAAAAGTCATCTGCTTGGTGGTTTGGAACATGTTTTTTTCCATATATTGGGAATGTCATCATCCCAACTGACTTTCACTCCATCATTTTTCAGAGGGGTAGGTATACCAACCACCAACCAGTAAACAATTGCCAATATGATTATCCATCATTAACCACTATTAACCACTATTAACCATTATTAACCACTATTAGTCATGTTCCGGAACTGGTAGGATCAGCTCTGGCGACCTTTGCCTTTACCCACTTTACCCATATTCGTTGATCAAATCCTCATGGAAGCTGCAGGGAAAGTTGCTTGAACTGCTCGTTCCGCCTTTATACGGTGTCTAGACGTGACAACCGAAGGTCTAGGGGGCAAAAAAATAGGAAATCTCTTCAGATGGCTGAAAGAATATCTGAATCCAAATAGGTACTGTTGGTAAAGCAATGTCATAAACCACCCATATAAATTGATGGTTTTTACCCGCCATCAAAAATGGTGAATTTGGGGATTGTTTACTATTGCTTTACTAGCGTGAGAATATGTCATGTACTTCGCCAGGTCAGTACATGACAAAGGTGGATCAAAAATTGGCTATGCTTCCAATTTTTCACGCGCTGAGAATATTCCCTCAGCAAGGGTTGATGATCAGGGTGATGCAACGGGGTTCTTTTTTGGACTCCACTGAGGAAAACCATTCAGGAGGGGGAAATCATGGTGATGTGTCGGCTCTCATGATCTCTCTATGATCTCTCGATGACCTATTTGTCTATTGATTGTCTATCTATCTGTCTACAAGCCTATCTGTATCTATCTATCCATCTATCCATCCATCCACCTATCTAGTTGACAATATGATACACTATGATACAACCTAATACATTATAATATATTATATTACATTATACAACAATATACTACAATATATTGCAATCTAAAACAATGTAATACAATACAAGACAACATAATCAATACAGTACAATAGAGTACAACACAATATAACACAATAGAATACAATAGAATACAATATAATACAATATAGTACAATATAATACAATATATATATATATATATATGTTAATATATGGTTATATATATATATGTTAATATATGGTTATATTTATATATACATCATTAAACATGATACACAGATATAATGTGTATAATTATACACACACATATATATAGATAATACACAAACATACATATTGATATGGTATATTCATGGATACTCTTGGGTATTTCGCAGGCTCGACCCGCAGCCCATGAGGCGTTTGGTGCCTTCTGCTGATCATTCAGGCAGCGACTATGTATATATATATATGTATATATATATATGTATATATATGTATATATATATGTATATATATATGTATATATATATGTATATATATATGTATATATATATATATGTATATATATAGGGGTGGATATAACATGATATTTCACAAGCATTCTAATTCGGGAGTACAACAACAGTGGATTTAGACTACCATGATGGGGAATTAGCATGATTCAAGAATCATTATAGACTAATATATAGATAGCGTCTGATAGTGGGTATACCATATTATTATTACTATTGGTGATAAAATGGGTGAACAAGTGGTATATAACATTATATAACCAGCCGTATGATATCTGGGTTTGTTTGAGGTTTTAACACACCATGTATATCCATTTATGATAATACAAAGAGGATGGAATGGGAACAATACAACCGATATCAACCGATAAGATAGTATTTTGTCTCAAAATGTGGTATGCCTCAAAATCGCATCGCATTGTTTTGGCGGAAATGGCAATTTGTACAATACCCTAAGGATCCATGTATGGAATATTTACCTACATTGGGATTATTTTAATTTACTTTAGGGGTCAATGTAGGTAAATATTCCATACATGGATCCTCTGGGATAGTGAGAACAACATTAAACTGGAACTCTGCCATGGAATGGCTGTACAGACATTCAAGACATTGAAACGGGATGTTGTGTGTTGTGCGATGTTGTGGGAACCCTGTAGTCACCAAGCCAGCTGGTTGTTGTGGATATTCATCTTCTGGTCCTATTGACTCATCCCACATTCGTAGCATTACCCTCTAGTCATTGCCATGGCGTGCACAATCCCCCAAATGATTTTCCCCTTGAAACCTGTAGGGTAAGCAAAAAAACTGTCCGACGAAACGGCACAGGCTTGTCGCTTGGTCTTCTATATATTTCAGCCACTGTGCTGAAACTATTTAACCGTCAAGGCCTAGTTGCAATGGTGTTTCCCTGAAGTTGTGACGACTGGCCTAGTATCAACAAGAAGAGAAACAAGGGGTTCAGGTTGGCATTTCAACCTAACTGTTCATATGCAGAGAAATTGTGTGACATCTACTCTTTCTCTGTGGTACATGTGCAGTTCTCAAATCGCTCATTTAGATGATTTTTGAGTTGTGAAAAGGGATTCTGGGCAAATCATAACTTGAACGGAATCGAAATACTACCACAGGCCAACGTGCCCCAACTTGAAACCCGTTACACGAGTTTGTCCGAAGTTCCTTCCACTAGTTAATCAACATGTTCCCTGTTAGCATTCCATCCAATTTTCTACACCCAAAATGGCTCAGGTTTTTTGCAGCACTTCCCTAGGGTTGCAACAAAATGTCCCTAGTCGCTCAGTTGCCAATCCATATTCAATGTGGTTTGTCTGAAAATTGGCTACCCCGGAAATCCATGGGTTTATCTTGGTTAATCAACATGATGCCTACTTCAATTGGAAAATTAGAGGTCTAATCCATGTCCAGACACACCCAACTGTGGCCAAAATGACTATGGAATGAAAGCAAAACGTCCTAAGTCCTAAGCGATACAGTACCAACTAGTCTCTGAGCGAACTCCATAGTTTGTAATGTTTGTACACTCCTGATATTATTGGTCAAAATCATGAGATTTCCCACATCTTTGGATATGTATGTATATATATAATATACAGTATTTCCGATATGTTTGGATATGTTTCATGGGCCAATATCGTCCAATATATTTATATCCATATGTTCCGGCTATGTCGAAAGTTTTTAGGAATCAACGCGTTTCTCCAACATGTGGATATAGTTTCTCTGCTCGTATCATCTAATGTCCATAGATTCAGTTACCAGTTTGATTATTTTTGGACAAGCCTCAAATCCCATTCATCTTGATATTGGCTTTTTCACCTCCCAATCGTACCATCAAAATCCATACCGAGTGGCTGCGGTGTCTCCACCTTACCGCTGGCGACGTCTCGTTGGCGGCGCGCTTTGCTGGCTCTACTGATGAGTCCAATCATCTGGGTGACGTGGTGACGGCGATGGTCCAATGGTGGGCGATGATTTCTGTGTTGGAAAGGAAAAACAGTGGAAAACCACAGGGTAATGGGTATTGAATGGTGATAGAAATGATGGGATACTCTTCGATTTTGAATGATTTTGATTTTGGTTTGGAAAATATGAGGATCCAAGATGAAGATATGTTACTGGACAACGTAAATATGTAAACCATGGTTAGGATATGTTGGGATTATAGAAACCATCCTTCAAAATTCAAAACGACCTTATTAACCTTATGTTCAGATTTGGCCAAGGGTCACCCTGGTACGCATTTCTCCAGACCAAAATAGCTAGGATTTATATGGATTTGTGCATATGCATCTCCCCAAAATATGCTAATCATTGCTAATCTCCTGGTTTGATTTGCGATGTTGGAGTTGAGGTTTCCTGCCACATGGGCCCGCATCAACTACCACTCAGGTTCAGCATGGTTGTGATTTGTTATTACAAGGATTCGCTTCCGGGGAATATTATATAGTAATCCCCTGAAAAAAAAAGAAGTCTGCAAAATCCACTCCTAGAATAGTGACAAAATGAACCTTAACTCTACCCTCTGGTTATTTAACATAGCCATGGAAAATGGCCCATTTATAGATGGTTTACCTATTGAAAATGGTGATTTTCCATAGTTATGTTAGTTTACCAGGGGGTATCTCTTTGGGGCCTACTTTTTTGACATCGACTCATCTTACTGTCCAAGTTTTTTCCGCGCCAAGATCTGAGTGTTTGATCCATTTTTCCACAAGGTTTAGGAAAGGTCTCAGATAGGTGATACGACCAAAAATAGTTCTCTTTGATGATGGGAAATATATCATAGATTATGCATTAGTTCTCTTTTGATATGCCATATATCTTGGACATGCATGTTTATTATTATGCCAGGTTTTTAATGATTCACAGCTGGTGAGCCGCAGAAAAATCCAACAGTGAACCGGTCCCTGGCCTCGCTGAGGCCATTCTGGTCTTTGGAATCTGGGTGCCTCTGTTAGGAGCGGACGAAAAGTCAGAAGTCCTCCAATGGGTACATCGCATGACGATGTATATACGTGTATATATATATATACATATTTCATATGTAATGTTGCTGGTATTTTACTTTGCTTGTCATCATCATTGTTATTACGATTACAGTATAACATGTTCATTTGTATCGTTTCTCATCATCATCATCATCATCATCATCATCATCCATCATCCATCATCCATCATCCATCATCCATCATCCATCATCCATCATCCATCATCCATCATCCACCATCCATCATCATCACCCATCATCCATCATCCATCATCCATCACCATCCACCATCCATCATCATCACCCATCATCATCATTCATCATCATCACCCATCATCCATCATCCCTCAGCCCTCGTCCTCGTCCTCTTCTCCGTCATTATCGTCATGATGATTGTTTTCCGATATGATTGGTTGTTGGTGGCCCCATGTGGTGACCGTAGACCTTCGATCCAACCTCACAATGACCATTCTCAAGAGCCGCTTCATGGTGAAACAAGTTGGTTTTCTATATGGTTTGTAGGAGACACTCCTCCAGACCGAGGGAACCACATTGCTTGATATTGCACTGGATTTCATGGGCTACCAAGCTTGTGGGGATCAAGCGGCAATTAGACATATTTTTTGGGGTTTGGAAAAAATGTATATATTATATCCATATCACAGTCACAATCGGTGTCATTTTCAGTTACATAAACTATGTGGTTATGATGGTTTTATACCTGTGCAAGAAATTTGCAGAAAAAAGGGTTGGTTTCCTGTCTATGTCAACTCACTGGCCAGGAGAATATTCGGATGACTTGGAGCTTCCCCCCATGGCGAGGTTTACGCTCTACCTTGCGTCGCTTGGTCAAAAACCATGGCTACAACATGCTGCAACCTACCTAACCTATATTTGGGAGAACCCCCAGTTAAATGTTATGTGTTATTAATATGTAAACAAATGTAAACATCTATTCGAGTGTCTCAAAGGCCCAGTCATGGTCACAAACGTCTCCTGGATCCACCAATGCATACCACTGGGATTGCCTTGCTGCTAAAGGGTGTATCCATTGAATCAATCTCCTAGCAATGCCTAAAGACAGATTCATACATATATACACATACATATACACAGTATATATATAGACAGTAAATATACATACAGTATATATATATATATATACACCGTACAGTATATGTATATATACTATATATATATACACAGATAATATATATATACATATATATATACATATACATATACATACATATACATATACATTACATATACATATACATACATATATATATACATATACAAATACATATACATATACATATACAGTGTATATATATACAGTATATATAGATATATACAGTGTATCTAAATACTATATACAGTGTATATATATATATATATACACAGTATATATAGATATATACATTGTATCTAAATACTATACTGTATACAGTGTATTTATATTTACGGTGTATATATATATATACTCTATATATTATATGCCGTGTGTATATATATATATATATTTATTCAGTGTGTATATATATACTGTATATATATACATACCCTGATCTGAACTTACACATGGACCTTTCATAGTTTCCCCGAAATGGGTTGTCCATATCTAGGCTAGTTTACGGGACGGTATATACATCAAATATAGCTTGCACAATGGCTAGCACAGGGGTACCAATTCCGAGCCAAACACCAAAGATCCCCCTAAAATGGGAGGAACAAGTGGGTCGTTTTTGAAGAATTCCAGGATGTTATAGATATTAAAACCGGAGTTTCCCCCATCTTCCCAGATCATTTCCTCATGTTTATCATCGCTGTTTCGAACCTTTATATGGGGACTGGTGACGCTGGTGAATATCCCCACGAGGTATTGGGCCTTGGCCGCGGCCATCTTTCTGATGCCCCAGCTCAATTGTGGCACGCAAACGCCACAAGGCGTGGCATAAAGAGAAGAATATCGCATGATATATAGATTGGAATATATCTATATATCTATATAGCTATATAGTACTGGTGCTGTATTTATATATATATATATATATATATATACAACTATGTATATTTAATTATGTATAGATATATTATATATATACATAAACATGGGTACATATACGCATTTGGAGTCTATCTTGTAGATTGGAATATCTAGATAGATAGATATATATATATATTATGTATATATATATATATATTATGTATGTCTTATTTATATGAACAGCTCATTTACACATGTGTCAGAGATGTAAGCTTGGATTTATCGGGATGAATCATCCACCAAACCTGAGGATTGAAGCTGCAAATATGCTACAGTGTAATGGCGATGGGCCATGGATGGGATGATGGATCAATATGGGAATTCTTGTGAACAATGCTGTCAAATGGTACAGCAGGTGAACTCGTCACTTCCATATTCTGCCAGTCCAAAATAGGGAATGCCAATCGACCCACAAATTGCAGGAAATCCTCCATGTTTTGGAGGCTACCCTCCAGACATCAAATGTGGCAATGGGGAATCCCCTGCAAGTAGATTGTTTTAATGGGAAAATCACCTACAAACGTTGATTTTCCATTGCCAGGTTAGATTACCAAAGGATAAGATCCCACACTTTTCTGGTCATGTCCCATCATGACTGGTGTGTTGGCAAACTCTTAGGTGTTGAAACCATGTTCTCCCCATACATACCCAAGAAATCCAACTGACTTGGAGGCCCAGAGTCCCTCGAAACCCTCAGCCTGGAGCACTCCTTCGGCTCTGTGGGTCGGTCCAGTGACCCCGGAGATTCGCGAGACCCGAAGGTCGAAAGAGTCGGAGTGGTCAAAGCGCTCGCAGATTCTGGGGATCTTCCGCCATGGGAGTTGATGACCCCTCCCTTCAGATGCTGGAAGGAAAAATGCAGATTGTTTTTTTTAGTTTTTTCGGGGATTGAAAGGGAAACCGCATTTAGAAACTGGTTTTGTTGGGGATCAACAAACCACCAAGGATGCGAAGACAAGGAAAATGCCGAAGATGCTGAAGAAGAGGAGATGGTGTCAGTGCGTTTCTGAGGAAGTGCCTTTAATGTTCTTCGAACGCCGAACGCGATTTTTTTTTTTGAAGCCCGAGCATCGACAAGCTCTCAGTCTTCACGAAAATCGAAGAACCAGCTCTGGATATTGCTACCATCATGGCCATGAGGTTTTCATCCCAGCTATAGGCCTAGACTGGCCTGGACCTCTAGCCGACTTAAAGGCATTACTGGGATAGAATGATGGATATAGGATACAACATATAGATACAACATCATACATAAACATAACAATATACAACAATATATAACAACATATAAACAATAAGATGATATGTGGGTATGTCTGAAAATTGGTGGATGGGCTTAATTCATGATGTTGCGATATTGTTTAGAGAAATTAATCTATGTTCAGACAAAACCACTTGTTGTTCTTTGGAATAATGTTTCAATATGTGGTCATTATCATGTTATTATCCATGCCCTGGATTCCACAACCATCTCCGACCCAAAGCTTGAAGGGCTTGAAGGTTTCTGGGTCGAAATGTGGCCCTTTTTGAACAACAGGTAGACTGTTCATTCTTAGCATTCTCCATTTTTGTGGCAGAACTGTGACATAACTTTGATATATTCTGTCAAATTCTGTCCCTTCCTGAGATGCTCGATATGTGCGCAGATTTCTGTTGAATCCCTAAGGGAATTCAACGATACTTCGAGGACTCGGTCCTTGGCAGGAAATACCTGGAGGCGACGTTCCCCGTCGGCGATCCGAGATCCGATTGCCAAATTGATCTTTTTGAATCGGCGCACTCTGGTGCCGAATAACTGCAGATTCACCAAGATGCAGGTGCAGTTGAGGATAGTTGAGGTTTGTGTGGAGTTGACCTGGGACTCAAAATATCTCAAGATACTCAAACCAGGCAAATATTGGTGGGATTTTAGTGGATATGTCTTATACGTTTTGGAATTATTGTTTTGGATGTATGTTTCCCTGCTTTTCTGCTTTGCCCTGCTTTGGTTTTGTACTTTTCTTCTTCTTTGCTTCTCCGCTTTTCTGCCTTTTGCTTTTCTGCTTCTTTGCTTCTCCGCTTTTCTGCTTCTTTGCTTTTCCCTGTGCTTTCTTGCTTATCAAGCCTAAATAACACTATAGAAATAAGCCTAAACCACCCCAAAATGAACCCGAAATAAACTCCAAACCAAACCCTAAAACAAAACTAAACACCCCTAAATCCTTAAACTCTTCATTTGGAGCATCCCCGAGGCTTTAATGTTTTTATTTGGAGGTTCCTGAAGCTTCAAAATCTTCATTTGGAACTTTTGGGAGCTTGATAATCCTCATTTGGATTCTTCCATAGCTTCAAACTCTTTATTTGAAAGTTTTCGAAGCTTTGCATCTTCAATTAAGTAAATGCAGCTTCAATATCTTTATCATTAGTATTTTATAGCCTCTGAAGTTATGCTCACTAGTTCATCAGATTACGGTCTCATCTCCTTAAAAGCTGTCTTAACCATCTTTACTTCTTTCTATTGTTTCAAGAGAAAACCACGTGATTTTTGGTTGCTAGCCTGTCAACTAATTTGATTTTATTTCAATGAAGCAACCTGCTATATCATTTAGCTCCATCATTGGTCTGGCCACTATGCTCTCATCAAGCTGTTTAGGATATTTATTTAGATACAGTTCAAGTCTAAAGAATTGTAATCACGAAAGGTAGCCTCCAAGCGGGCTACCTTGAGTTTTACTTTGCGAAGCAAAGGGGCGGGCTGGACCCCTTATCCCTGAACGACCAGGAGAAAGGGACTCCCCCCCCTCCCGCCCCCCTCATCCTCAGCCTCAGCAGCACCATCATCATCGTCAGCATCAGCATCATCATCATCATCATCATCATCATCATCATCATCATCCTTTGCATCCTCCTCGTCGCCATCGTTCGCATCCTCCTCGTCCCCCACATCCTTGCCATCATCATCATCCTCCTCCTCATCATCATCGTCATGTTACTCTGTCATCTTTCTATCATATTCATCCTCATCCTCATCATCAGCCTCAGCATCCTCATCGTCATCATCCTCCTCCTCCTCCTCATCATCCTCATGTTATTCACTTGTTCCTTCACACACAGACACTTTTACACACAGAAGCTTTTAAACACAGAAGCTTTTACACACAGAAGCTTTTACACACAGACTCCTTTACACACAGACGCTTTTACACACAGACACTTTTACACACAGACT
>Ga0126342_10009153_pt1 | contig 17741 bp, 14 predicted proteins | sample Cyp1metagenome_FD_92528 | JGI IMG/M metagenome (GOLD analysis project Ga0126342, IMG submission 92528) | Coral microbial communities from Lord Howe Island, Old Settlement Bay, Australia - Cyphastrea 1 metagenome | ecosystem: Host-associated > Invertebrates > Cnidaria > Coral ... | reverse complement strand
CCAGCTCTCGGAAATCGCGGACCTTCTCACTGAGAGCCTGGTCTTTGGCCGACAGGGCAGCCTCAGGATGAGGTCTACGTGGGAGTTGCAACGGCCCAAAGACCTGCGTAAGGTCGAGATGATGATAGATGATGATGGACAATGATGGATGGTGATTGTAAACTTCTGTCACACACCTCAATTCTTCAACATTTTTTGGCCCGTGATCCACTCGAAGTATCTTATCTGGGAACCAGACAGTGACCCCAAGGTCTTGTTTCGTTCTTGGATATTGGATATCCCTTATCCCCACTTCCGGAGAAGATATGCACCACAAGCACTTATAGGTCCACCGCATGGAGGCATTCTTGCGGCCTCTGAGCCGTGTTCCTTTGTCTCTGTTTTTGTGATCCCAAAACATGAACAACTTCAAGTGGACTTGATTGAAATCCAACATCTCATGTCAATCCCGGATGAGACTAAACCCTGACTACTGGGCGTGTTAGTGTGTTACCCACCCTACTAATTAATAGGTGATTTTGTCTATCTCAGCAGGTGCCACCGGGCGGCCGTCTTCTGCGTCAGCTCGTCTGACTTCTGTGTCAACTCTGCTGCCTGGGTAACATTGGTGCAGCTGGACTTTGTCTAGCTGCGATTGTTCTTGGAAAATCGTTTTTGAAAATATCAATTCTCCACAAAAGTTGGTTGATACTTCAAGAAGATAAGTCAAGTGGATGCTAGGGCTACTAGGGTATGCATGATCAACTGGATACCATTTGCAGTCATTGAGACCTGCCTTTGGGATTAGATCCTACCACTGATCAACTGAAACCGCCTGGCGTTGGATGGCCGATGAAGGTCTTGATATCTCCTGCGCTGGGAGTGGCGCCATGTTCCATGTTTAGTTTGTTGGAAATCCCACTTGTTTGGTGGATGATTTCATCTCATGTTTGGATAAACTCCAAATATTGTTTGCAAACAAAGACACTCTTTTAATATCCCAACAAAGGTTCCAAAAATCGTTTCAAACTGTCCCTTGGAACCCTTCAATAATGGTCAACATGTTCGTGGTTTCCCATCATTTTCATGGATAGACAATAATTCCCATAAAAAACCCTAGAAATCCCAGAGATTCCCATTTCCCATGTTCTTCACTCAATTCTTGGGCTTCAAAAATCTCCTTTCCATGGCACGCATGGCACCTTGGGCTTCGCAGCCTCCAGCGCTTGACACTTTTCGTTCAGGCGTTTCACCGTAGCCTGGCCCCGACAGTTCCTGACATTTCCTGATGTTTCCTTTTGGTTCCGTGTTCTTTCCTTTTCAATACAATTCCTGACATGTTGATGTGTTTTCCTTGCTTTTTTGCTTTTTTGTGTCTCCTTTTGAAACGATTGTTTGGGGTGTAGGGAATCAATTGTCTATCTCTAGATTGCAGGTTCAGGACAAAATGTCGCGCAAGGTCAAGCGATGCCGAAAACTGCTGCAAATGTTGGAGAAAGAATCCCCACCAAAATATTCCCCATCTATAGATGTGCGTTTCCTTTTTAATTAGTTAACGTTGACATCCATTTATGATTTCCCAGCCATGTTTGATGACACTTTTTCTGGGTAGAGGGTAAGCCCAGTAAGCCCATTGATCTGCCAATGCCTCTGCAGCCTCCAGCTTCTGGATGGTCTCATTAAGTTGCTGGTGCAAGGACTCCTTCTCCTGGGAACCAACTGCTGGTGAGGCTGGTGAGCCAGACTTCGTAGTGCTTAGTAGGAAATGGGCGAATGGGGGAATGGGATGAATGTTAATAGCTACAGTATGGATTGGGTCATTCCCCCATTCCCTACTAACCCGTAAGAAGATTGCATGGAAAGCAGAAAACTGAGAGGCATGAAGTGCCACATACGACTTTTCCAGCCTGAAGCCAGTTCTCTCGTTCACGACCTCGAGAGGGAGCAGAAATGATATGGCCAAGGAAAAAACCCAAACAGCAGCTCTTGGTGTCCAAACCTACATGCCAATACGAGCATGTTTTCTTCAACCATCAAATATATATATATATATACATCTTATACTGTACATCCAAAGCACGTCAGGGACGGTTAAAGGTTGCTTCAAAACAAGATGATGGCTTCACAAGCGAAGAAAAACATCAGCGACAACTGGGCTGCCCAAACCAAGGACATGCTGCCTCTGCCTCAATTCCTCCATCTCCTGGTATCGCCATGAGTCGAAGGGGTGTACACTCCGGCACAGCCTGGGGGTGCATCCCAGTTACTAAATGGTTCTTAACCCGTAAACAAACCATAGGTAGCTGGGATATCTCCCATCTATAACTATAGTTCTAGCTGATGTGTTGGGTACCAAGTCATGGCAGCTTGGGCTCAACGAGCTGTCATATGGTGTCCAGAAAAATATCCCAAGTTGTCTTCGTTCACATCCCCCACCAACTTGGGTGCATCTTTTCCACCAAGTCTTCACGAAGATGGTGATATCAACCAACTTGGGACAGTTCAATCAAAACCTGGAGAATTTGGGTGAAGGTTCCCCCTCCGTGCCTTTTCCATGTCTTCGCGCACGGCTTGAAATGCCTGAAATGGTGTCTGGGTGAAAAAAATAAACCATGGATGCCATTGGGTGTATCGACACGAAGTATCAACAATGGATTTATGTGGATTTATTAATTGTATGAGATACCCTCTGGTACTTTAACATAGCTATGGAAAATACCATATTTAGTGGCAAAACTCACTATAAATGGTCATTTTCAATAGCTACGTTAAATTACCAGAGGGTATGAGATATCACCTGTCACTGATGTCACCCGGCCTCGGCACCTGGTGCTTCGGTCACACTCAGTCGAGCACCTGGTGCGCATTGATGTTTTCAGGCCAAGATGTAGGAGTTTTAAGAGATAAGGTTGTAGCAGCGATACAAAACGGTTGTGACTACAGCGATACGGAAATTCGACTACCCCAATAAGAACATGTTTTATATTATTTCATATTCCTGTATCGCCGTCATAGTTTTCCTGTCGTCGTTCCAGTCCTAAATCGTGCTTACAGATCGTGCTCTTTCCAGGTACCGATTGACACCTCTAGAAAGTTCACAGCAGGATAGCAGTACATCCTCATGGGTGTCTCGAACGCTCACAAGGGGTCTGAATCTAGACATGCCCTTGATGAATCTACGAATATATCTAAGATATCTAAGATATCTAAGATATGTGATATTATTTGATATTATGTGATCAAATTTCATTCAGACCTGGAGCTACCAGTCAGTGGATGTTCATCCAATAATGGCCGGAAAGGGTACCCTGAAATCCAGTGCTGTTGATATTCCCACATATATATATACCCATTGTATTCCCACCAAAATATCACCATTAATTACAGTTGGTATTTGAAAGTCCCATATATAAATCCTATGTAAATCACATTTCTTCATGGTTGAACTTGTTAAATCACCATCTTTTGCTGCCGCGGGCACTCTTCATCCTGTCCAAGGTGGATCTGCTTTGATCCAACAGACCTGGGCGATGCGATTGGACCAGGACTTTTTGTTCCGAAGCCATGAGATGTGCTGAAATGTGATCAGAAATCAGAAATCAGAAATTATATAGTGTAACTACACTAATATACAGTGTATATACATACACCATTATATATAATATATATATATATATATGGGTGTGGATAACATCGCTTTGTTTGAATATCATCCTGCCAACATGCCTTGGATCCACGCCTTGGACGTGTCGCAAGTTGCCATGTGACCTGGGCCATGGAGGTTTTGGTTATCCCTCCATCAAGAATTCCTTGTAAATGGCATATGATGATTACATAGTTATATATATATATATATTATATATATTTAATATATATATATATATATATTATATAAATATGTAATTATATATATATATAATGGCTATATAATGGGTATATCAAATGGCATTAATAATGGGTATATCAACCCCTATCTTCATGGAATGGACTGATGATCATCCCTGATGGGAAAATCACCTTTGTTTCGACAGCGCCAGTTGAGGTCGTGGCTCTTCCACTTCTTTTTGAAGCCGCAGGTTCTCTTGCGCCAAGTGAGCATTTTCCTGGAGTGAAACATGGTGTTTATGGGCCAACTTTGGATATCCATCCATTTATGGCTGGGAATTACGTAGTTGTTTTGGTTCATATCAGTAGTTGGTTGTTTCAACCCCTTCTCGAAAATGTATTGCTCAATTGTCGAGTGGGTCTATGCAGGTAGGCAAAGGATAGGAAATTATTGAAACCAGCAGTTAAAACAGCATAAATAATTGAAACCAGCAGTTAAAACCGCAACAACAAAAGCCGCAGTTAAAGTTAAAGGATGATTCTAAGCCATCCATCATGATGTCTACTTTGTTTAGTCAATGTTTTGGTATACCACGAAGGCTGTGGCGGTAATGTCTCTGGGCTCTGGCTACTAGACCTTGGAGAGGGGAATCTGAGAGCCTGAAAAAGGACTCCAATCTCGCCAATTTACATCAATGGGCAAATCGTCATCTATATCCATCCAAGTGCAACGCATATATCATATATCAATGTGTGGATGCAATGCGGTTGTCTAATGTTGTCTATCTACACGTAAATATTCATATACATATATATATAATATAATATATATATATAGAATATAATATATATATATATATATACATATATATATATATATACATATATATATATATATATATGTTTTACAATTTTTACATACATCTAGGATCTACCAACCACCCTTCCTTTCGACCCTTTTTCAGTGCCTGGGCCAACTTGACGTCAGAACCTCCAGACCTCGGTGGGATGAAAAATCGCCCACCACTTTTGGAAGAATCTAAGTGGACATGTGGTGAATTGAAACCTAATATAAGATATATATTTATATATCTATATATATATATATAGATATAGATAGATAAGTATTGAATCCCTGTACAGAAATGGCTCTACAGTATAGACTATAGAATCTATAGACATAGCTTAAGGCTTAGGGAAACTGAAAAGTCATTCTAACCGAGTTGACTAAGGATACCAAGTGCCCAGACACGCTACTCGCACGCACTCGATCTGAGAAGCTCGGTGCCAGGCCATGTCCTTGACATCATTGGAGCTGGGAGACCAACGAAGCATTTTATGGGGACATGGGATATTTTCTGGGATGTAACCAACACATGCCAACAATGTGATTACAATATCATTTGGCTTGGCTGCGTACAAGATTTGTTTTTGATACCTCATATGTTATTATATTCATTTGTTTTTATTTTGGAAAAGTATCAGCCGCCAGCCGAAAGAAGCCGCAGCCAAACCACCGTCCTGGTGTCTTGGACCCGCTGCTTTGAGCCTGAAAGCGGGAGCTTCAGTCACCCCGATGACATGGAAGCTGCTTCGGAAAGTGAAGAAAATGAATGATCTTTCCACCCAAACATAGATAAAATGAATGATTATGAATGGTTTCTTTGTAGGTGTCGTAGTATATTTCGTATATTTATCTTGAAACCCATTGGTTTGCCACCGGACATCATAGGACCATCGCCCGGAGTCACCTTGGTCTGCGTGGAGAGGATCGCCGTGAGGCTCTCTTCTTCCCCTTCCCAGTCCTGCGGAACCGCTGTGGCTGTAATTTTCTAATCCTCCAAGATTGATATTTGCGAACAACACTTCATACGTCTAGGTTTTGGAGTACAAGTGAAAGTTACGGTTTTTGGGCATGCGATAATTCGAGCAGGCAACTCTCTCTCTCTCTCTCTGCCTGGCTGGCTGGCTGGCTGTCATCTGTGCAGACACCCAAACTCTCGAAATCACCCTGTGTCATGACCCCGGTGGTACAGCAAGTCGTGTTGCCGGACACATGCACCCCAATAACTTTGACCCATACAGATCAAGGATATCCACCACCATCAGCTCCATCACACCACCAAGGGTGGAGGCCTCTTCCACCATGTCCAAAATGCTCTGGGCCTTCTCTTGACATTCCTCGCCTTGGCATCCCAAGGAAATCTGTTCCAAGCGGAGGATTTGCAGGGAACGGTTTGAACACAATTGGAAAGAATTCCGAAATCCAGAAAATGAATGAAAATGATGTCTCATGCCCTCATGCCCAAGTTTTTCAATTAAGTCGATTCCAAGAATTCAGCAGGTGAATCACATAGCGACATAGCGGCTCTCAGGTCAGGACCATCGGATTCCAAGAATTCGATCAACGATGGACGGGCGCCTGGGGGGCCAAGTGGATCAGTGCAACAAAAACGGTGGAGATTGGGGCTATGACATTGCTGAAAAGAGCAGAACTTAAGTGTCGGGATGGTCAGAGTAAAGTGGGAGAAAAGAAATGGTTTTGACTTCATTAGTTATATATAGTTATCATGTCAAAATATGTCAAATTCCTTTTCCCCTTTTGATGCTGTGTCATTTCATCCTTGAAGTCTCGCCCATCTCAAGACATCCCCAACTGCCTGCCATCCGCGCTACAGCTGCAGGAGTATGGCCATGGTGGTCCCTGAGCAACACAGTGGCTACCAGTGTCCGATGGTATCAGTATCGGTATGGGTACCATCTCCTACTCGTTTAAGAAGTTTTAGTTTATGGATTGAGGTCTTATCTCCACCTTCATTCTACTATTGGTCAGTCATATGCTAGACTTGATTGCTGTAGACTATATACCATGTTTCCATGATTTTCCGAGATTGTTTACTGATTCATCTCATTCTCCATGAATTTCCTAGTTTCCCAACCAGCTGGGCACTGACTTCAACCAGCTGGGACCTCTGGGCCGAAAGGCAGGCCTGTCATCCAAGCGGGCTCCATGGGCGCAGAGCAACAATGCAGCGCGCGCCTCAGGGTGGGTCGCTTTGGAAAGCAAGTTGCTGGATATCAAATTCTATGTATGTATCATTCAAATCGGACTTTGGATATTTTGGATATGTTGGATATGTCATGATATTTCATGATATTTCTATCAAAATCAATCATTCAATTGACTTGACATCGACAGTTTCCGATTTTCAGGATTATGTCTTCTTTCTCTAATCTATGGTCATCATCGAATCAAACTCTGAATCAGCATGAAATTGACTGGATATAATGCATATATCGTCGTACTTGTGACTCGGCAGGCAGGTGTTTCCAGCCTGAAACCTCCCCGGTACGGCGGTAAGCTACATTTGGGCTGGGCTTTACAGATGAAGTGCCACTGCAGCAAGAAACAAACTATGTCTAAAGGAGTTTGAGGATCCATCTGCAGGTGACTTCCCCAGAACTGAGTGGCTTCAAGGAAGGGACACCTACGCCATCCTGTCGCCAAGCTACCTCCTTCAATTCCATGCGCTCCAATCCAGCATAGGCCACTGCAACCTGTAGGGCTTGGGAGTTTCCATGATCGTGAGCAACAAAATTCCTGCTGAAGCCTTGAAAATTGCGGCCCAGTTCACCCATGGAATGAACCAAATCGCTCCAGTGTTGCCCCCTGCCGCAGTGTTGGGGGGCCTCATCCTAAACCAATCTGCTACAATCTCGCTGTGTCAGAAACTAAGGTGGTGAATCATAATTTTCCCCCTTAAAAATGGATCACTTGAGGGTAACCCAGGTATGCCCCATTTTCCACCCATGTCACTCTTGGCCTTGCTTCCTACCCATTCGCTTCGTGTCAAGCCACGTGCAAAGGCACCACTCCGAAATTGTTAGCAGCTGCCGCATCAGCACCTAGGCAGCGACATCCTCTGGTGGCGCGGAAGTCATGGCAATCATTCTTGGTGGCCAAAAATAAATGATCAAAAAGAAATGAAACAACAGTCCATTATCAGAATATAAAGACAATAACTGATAGTTAGGGTATGTGTTAGCATCATGTATGTGTATATATATATATACAACAATGACATAAATAATGACACTTCATTCTAGGTACCAGTACTGTACTGAACCCCGGCCATCAGTTGGAAGCGCAAGTCGCGCGAGGATCATCCGAGAGATATCCTCGCCAACCCAAACCCTCCCCTTCTTCGTCACCGGCACGCGCTTTCAGGAGTAGTTCCACAGTGTCGATCTGCTGGAAGCAGTTGGCGAAGTGCAAGGGGGTATCCTGGGAGCAGTGGTTCAGCTGGATTTCCGCTGCTGGAAATGGGTGTCTGGAAATTGGGTACACCGCAATTTGTTGGTTCATCATGGTTCATCATGATTTTCCCCACTGAAATTGCATGAAATTGCCACGCGGGGGTAAACTGGTAAACCATGGTAAACCATATTTGCAGGCACACCCAAATCGCCCAAATCTACACTGCAATCGTTGCTGCACTCGATGTATTGGCATCAAGATCATGCAAGTGCCAGAACACGGGCGAAGTTTGAGACAATTCACCCCCCCAAGGTGGCTCCAAGTGTCCATCGTTCCACCATTTCTACACAACAAAGAGGCGGTTTTTTGTTGCAACATGTTGCAACCATCCTCACAGTCCTTGTCGGCACTGCATGCCATGAAATCTGCTTTGTTTGCCAAAAGAACTTCGCAAACTTCACTCGAAGAGGTGGCAGCGATATGAAGCCTCATTTGAATCTGTTGATGGATGATTGGAATCATGAACAGTTTCAAGAGTTTGGGTATGTCTGTCATGGAACGACACAATCATCTAGCATCAAGTAACCCATCGACAAAAAATAAATGCGAATATGGAAACTAGACTTTCCTCGACAGCAAATGATCCCGCCATTGTAAAAAGCAAAATATGTTATCACTTCCTTTTGGTAATCAAATCTGACAATGCAATATTCCGATTTAATCACCAATGAGTTTCCCATCAGACACACCCATTGATCGAGGTTTTCCCATTGCCATGTTCAATTACCTTACCAGCGGGTACTTCGAGGTCGAGGTCAAATGCTCGGGCTCCATACGAGCGAAGCTGATGAACCTGACATCTGTGGAGTATCCACAATCAAGAAGCGCTGGGTCTCCATGGGCGCTCTGTCGAGACAAACCATCATCATCATCGTCCCCAATAGCATTCAATAGCATGCTCAACATCCCATCCGCCATCCCCCACCGTGTTGATGTTTGGATCCACGTCGTAGCCCAACAGCAGCTCGGTGACCTGTCAACGGCAGTTGTGGTGACAATATCTCTGTGTATGTCAAGTGCATCTCAACTGAACTATGGAACCCAGCCATGGGTTTTGTGATGGCCCAAGACCCTTGAAATGGGAGTGAAGTCGTGTTCCTAGGGTTGCCCCAATGAAATCCATCAAACGGTTGCAGATGGATCAGCCATTTGCAGCAGTCAGTAAACAGCAAGGAGTTGAGATCCTTACACACATTAGGTTGTCAACAATAGCCCAGATGTCTAGGAAAATGACCAAAATCGGTCAAAGATGGTCAAAGGGTATTATATATATATATACATATATATATATGGATATATATATATATGGATATATATATATATATGGATACTATTTCTTGACCTCCAACATCCTCCAAAATCATCTGTTCCCCCAGTGGGGCACCTCCGCATGGCTGCAAATGGCCGCGATGTGCAAAGGCATCAAGTCACCGCGACGCTTGTGCCTACACCGCTTGAATGGAAGCAACGGAGGTATCGGTATCAGATGCCAGCCATGGGTATGGAAGCTATGTGACTGGGATTTCCAGTGTTTGCATTGCTGGCTCCTAAACATTCCCGGATCCATGATATAGATTGATATAGTATGCCTATTTTTCGTCGCCATGGGAGAAGCTCATAGCCTGTGCTTTCCTTGTGACATTCAGTGTTTTGTGTCCGCTGCAAGGTGACAACTTGTGGACAAATGTCACCTATGATATGATATATCTTTGGTCATATTCATCTACTGGTAGTAAATCATGGCAAATGGCATGAGACTCAGTTTTTTTTGGCACATCTGGTAAATCATCGTTGGTTAAATATAGTAGAGCCTCTAGAGCCCTTCTCGCTGTACCCCCTGTCAAAAAGGTCAGAGGTTTTCAGCAGATCCCTGGGATCCCCTGCCACTGCTGGATCGCAGCCTTGGAACCGTTCACCACCGCCTGGTGTTTCGCAGGGGTGGGCTGCGGGAATTGGGAAAGGTGAGTTGCTGGTGATGCGGACGAGGTTGCTGATGGAAGGTTTGATGTCTGTTTGAGGTTTTGGACTACTGCTTTTTGAAATGGTTCCCATCTCGCAGCCACCAAACATAAGTGCATCCAAGGTCTTCAGCATCAATCCCATGTCCCTAAGTCGCCCTAAGTCCCGTCCTGCACAGCTGGAAGAGAGCCCTCACTTCGGGAACCATATCCTGAGATGATCTCTGGACTCCTATGATTCCCTCCTGGAAATATGGATGACATTCACTCAACATTCACTCAACTAGCTTTGGAGGTTGAAAATAGCCAGTTGGATGCCGCTGGATTCTCCCCCTGCAGTTGGATAGCATTGGCTGCTGATGTTCGATGCTCATCCAATCTCCAAAAGATCTGCCTTCAACATTACCAAGGATCCACCTGTGAGCAAGTCGAGAAGGTATGTGGCCAGAATCCTCAGGGTCAAGAGCCAGATCGCACTCTTGACACCATTGTGCTCACCATGGTGTTCCCAGCCCAAACGATTTCAGCCCATGACAAGACAGGTATGGGTTGATGGTAAAGGTCAACTAGTGTACTGCATCCCAATGAGGACCAGCCCCCATGACCTGTGTCCGCTCGGTTGCTGACATGGAATTCTGGACCGTGTGAAGAATCATTGTATTCGCCAAACGCCTAAGTGCAGCTGTCACCGGAACCCAGCATGGAATCACCAAAAATTCATCAAACGGCTGGTAGAGCTGGTTGTCTCGTTGAATATGTCCAGTTCTTCCGTGCTGTTCCTGTCCACTTCAGATTTCTAAGGGACCAGATCCCCCTTCCCACTGCCAGGTGCCTGGTCCATGCCTCTGGTAAAGTAGCTTTGGGGCCTTGGTGATTCAGTCGTGCCCCATTGCAAGGTCACTCCGGCCATTTGGGGCAATAATCTTCAGCAAACATGTGAAGATCTGAAGGTCCGAAGGTGATGTTTAGAGTCTGGAAAATGGGCCACCTAGCCACATATGCAAGAGCCCTTTGACTTTGATGATCACTTGTATGTTGGATTTCCGCTGCGATACACAAGAAGTGGTGCAGAAGAAAGCATTTTGTGCAAAGTTTGCATGCTACTGGCGAAAACCTGCCTCACAACATCTCACAACTACTACAGTATATATATATACACTCATGTTTACATACTATCATACACATATACATGTATGTAAGTCTATATATATATGTATATATATACAATATATCATGCTATGCTCAAATTTTGGTGAAAAGGTCACTTCAGTTACGTTCCAGCTAGATTGCCACAACCCTGAGGCTTGGGCCGGTGGGGGAGTCAGCTTCGCCCCCTGGCAATCGGAACGGCCCTGGTAGAGATGGGGTAGAATTGAGATGGTGAGATTCTAGGTGGAAATGGTAGATCCATCAAAATTCTACCTTAAAAGGCCAATTGATGGAAAATCCATCAATTCTAGGATCCATCAATAAATGAATCAACCAATCAATCGATCGATCAATCAATGGCTCAATAAGTCAATAAATCGATGAGTCAATCCATCAAAGCAGTTTTTTTACATCCAGTCACCAGTCCCAATCGACATTGACGACGACCATACAACTGTAGCATATCCTGTCATGGAAGCATCACGCTACTAAATTGGTTGAACTCAAACAGTTCGCAAATGGGCGCAACAAGGAAAAGCTTTTGCAGATGAAAAAAAACAGGACTGGAATCCATCACTGTCAGCATGACCACAAAGGATTCTGATAGCTGACAAATCAGCTGCCTGCTGGCAACCATTTCCAACTGCTTCCAACCTTCAGGGGCCAGTTGACTGCCACTTCTTCCAGTCGGCCTGGGAGAGATAGCCATGGAGAAAACACCAAGCATTCTGAAGGGATTCAATGGGTCAAAGTTTGAGATCATCATTCTTGAACTATCTTGAACTATCTTGAACTCATTTCTGCATGTTTTTTGTCTCTTATCTTTGACATTCAAAACGCCTCTCATCTTTGGAGTACCAAAATCAACAACGATGCTCTTCGACTTGTCTTCCTGAGCTGCACCTGGCACTTCCGGATTTTTGGCTTTCGACCTGACAATGGTCATTGAAGGAGCCAACCCCTGCCTTCTGAATGTCTGCACCTTGAAGAGGTGTGAACATGTCAAAATCGGTACAACACAACTGGGATGCTATGGTGTTTTTGTCGCAACAACCCATCCACTTTTGGAAGCCGAGTGCCCAATGGCGAACTGCTGAATCTCCAGCCTGCGATTCAGGTTTCTTGCCCCTCTTTGGTCCTGTCACTGTGAACACAAAAGCCACGTGGCGCGGTGGATAAAAAATGATAAAAACTCTACTTGGGATTAAAACTCTACGTGGATGCGCATCCAAAATTTGTTAGTAGTATGAATAATAATGAATAATATATATATATCCTACATATGTAGAACTGCCGTCCATACCTGGTGATAAAATGTTATAACCCATCAGTGTATACTAGCCACAGTAATGACAAGCGCCTGAAGTTCCTGCCGTCGGAGACCTGCGGCGTTGGTCACAGGTGGTTACTTGGGTCAACATCCACCAGGTCAACATCCACCTGGTTGGCGATTGCTGGTTGTAATAAAGCATGTCTTGAAAAAGGTGTACATATGTAACATGTGTATATATATACACACCAGTATATATATATCAATTCATAAATCCACAATGGCTGGGTATCCAGCTTATCCATCTTTCTACACTTAAAGACTTGGTCAAAACATAACCAAAAGCCATACCCTATCTATACCCACAGCACTCTCCGTACCTCGCAGAGGTCATCTCGGCCCGAAAGCTTTTCTCCACCTGCGACTTTAATGAAGAGTGATAATTTTTATAGTTCAAATTTAAACATATTTCAAAGCGGTCCACACGGACGTCCATCGTCATTGCCATTTTGTACTTGGACATCCTTGGATTATCTTCATATCCATGGCATATCCATGGCATATCCATGGCATATCCATGGCATATCCATGGCATATTCATGGCATATCCATGGGATGCAACTTGGTGAATCGCCAAATCCATCCCCACCTCGTTGTCAGCCAACTCGTTTCCACTCTCCTCGGGGCCAACTTTGTGGCTACGCTTGGGCCTCAGTGGCTGTATCTGTCTTGCGGAACTCCCCAATTCACATCAGCACGCTGTCCTACTGTGGTTAAAGGGTAAATCTGCAGGAAAAACATCGTTTTTCCATGTTTTTCCAAAAATTTCCAGTCAAACATCAAATAAATGGAGGTTTCCTCGAAGAAACAAGACCTTCAGTCCATCACTTTCACCATCTGAAAGCCCATATTTTCACCAAGGCCCCCGGACGCCACCGCGGCTTGCCGCGGTCCATGGCTGGGTGCGGCACCTGGAGAGATTATCAGCCAGACATGTCAGGTGTGCCACGACATCGCGCCTGAACTTTCGGCGTCATCCCAGGCCCTGAGGCGTCGCGGCGTATGCGTCGCTGAGGTGATCAGTCCAGATTCAGTCCACTGTCATCAATATCAATGAAGCAGGGATAAAATGAGATAAATAGATATCATCGGAGGATATTCATCCGATTTCAACCATGACTTTTACTTCATGTCTGCATTGAATGTCCAAAGTCATCAGTCTCTTCATTTGTCATCATGTGTCGCATGGTCCTTGCAGCGCTCTTTGCTTTCACCTCGTACCTGCTTGGCAGTGACTATCAGTTTGCATCCTTGTGGCGATGCAGAGCATCTGCAGTCACCCTATTGGAATGATGCCTACAGTCAATCAGGCGTCAGTAAGCGGTCACTGATGCTTCGAGGAGGAGGTTTTTCCACCTCGGCAAGGTTCCATGAGCTGATCTTGACATATCCGTTGAGGAAAATCTAGCGGACACCCATGGGATTACAACCCAACAAATGGGGGAGTCCTCCAGACCAACCAGGGATTTTCATGAAGAACATGACACTTGGTGGCCACTGGGGAGCGGACCCATGGCATGGCGACCCGCGCGGCTCGGCAGAATGGCTCAGCTATGCATTGAATGTTTAGCTCCCAGCGACCCACAGTGTCTCTGAAACAAAGTAGGGCGTAGGGCCGTTCCTGGCCTGAAAAGTTGAGCTCACTTTTTCGAGGTGGGCATTGGAAAGGCTGGGTTTTTGTTCAGTGAGTCCTCTGATAATCTTCGTAACCCTTGCAACTTCACCGCTTCGAATTGAATTCGGGTACCAAAGGAAAACTGGCGGCGGGCGAAAGGAAATGTGAGTGTGAAGATTTTATGCCTGTGCAAATGTCAACTCCAATTTATTGTAGTTTATTTACATGTTTTCCTATCTCATCTCGAAGGTGTTCCTCATCTGGTTCTGTGATGCATCTCGCCTTGATCATCTTTCATCTGTGCACAATTATTACGCAGTGTAGTGGTGACCATCTGCCACTCTCGCTTTTCAAGTTTGGAAGTGCCAAAATACAGTTGTGGCACTTTGGAAGAACTCCTATGTGACCATGGTACTCAAAAAACTACATGTTTATGTAGTGGTCTTGAAACAGTGCACATCTTTGCTTGTAAGTTCCTTCGCTGCTGGATCATCTGAAATGACATGTCGAGCTGTCCAATCGATTCTAAGGGCAGTAAACCCCCAACTGTTTTATAGTTTTCTCAGTCCTATACATTCTCCTACAGATTCTCAGTCTGTGCATGCACGAGAGAATTGTTTTGACGACTAAACAATCCATATTTGAGAGGTCAATAATTTTGACCCAGCCCGGAATCATTCTAAATCCAAAGTTTTGCTGGCTATATCGACATGCGTGTTGGTTGAATCCCGCGGCTGTTGGTAAATATCACCGGTAGCATGTCCCACAGGGGCAGGTTTTTGTGTCTCGCTGACGACATGGGTGACTCAGGTGCTGGCTCAGTCCTGATATCGGAGACGAGAACAAAAGCAAGGGAAACATTGTGTTGTTTTATGTTTTTGCCCCAATAGATATCTAATTCTCCATTCAGATCTTGAACCCATGGATATGTTTGAACCAACAATCTTCGAAACACTGATTGATGGGGTTGAATTCGGAATTGGCTGCTTGGATCTAAAAATGACCAAAATTGGTGGGGTCTACGTCTTGACCCCAACCAAACAGGAATACGACTCATCCGACGAAGACTGAGGATCTAGCTTGAACCGACCATTCACAGGACCCCGAGATCAATTGTGTGACCAATCAACTGATCATTTGATGAATCCGCAAACAGTCCATCAATGGCTCCCACTGCTTTTTTTTGGTGATTCAATGTTTTCCCCAACACTGGTTTCAGTTGCTTACATAAGGAAGCTACCAACATCATCCTCATCAACCCATACTTTCTCCATCATCCAGTAATCCCTTCTCCCCAATATGAAACAGACCTCCCAAACGAAACGCTAACGGAATGTGGATCTACTCATTTTGGGCCCCCTTTAAAAGGGACTATAGTGGTGATTGGAAAGATCCCCCTATTCCCGCAGCCTCCTTCTTGCTGGAGGCGTCATTTGAACCTGCATCCGGCTTGGACAGGACCTGTCGAGAGGGCGGAGCAGAGGGGCTGGAAGATGTTGTCTTGTGAATATGTCAGAATAGGTTGGCGTGAAAATGACTGAACATGGTTTAACAATGCTTAACATGGTTTAACCATGTTTAAAATGGTTTAACAATGCTTAACATGGTTCTGCCATGGATTTTGACATCACTCTTTTAGACTTTTTTGATCATAGATCACTCTCCACAAAGCGTAGCCATTTGCTCAGAACAGCCCATCTGCACTCGCCTTCTTGGCTAAATCTACCAATTCTTTGAAGTTCATCTCCTGGATCTGTTCACCATACCTCGAGTGCTGGCAATGTATGGCACCAAAGAAAATCTTTTTTTAAGCTGAGAATGGTGGAAAAGTTGGTGGTTAAAAAACCAGAACCAGTGAAAAAGTGTGATCAACCAAACAAAAACGGAGCGACAAATCATGAAAAAAATATCTGCGATGAACAAGTGGCACCAAAGGACCATCCTTGAAACTTTGTTCCCAAATAGGCCCTGGGTTTCCCTGCACGCCCGTCAACCTTACCATCTCTTTCCAGAGCTCGCCGCCAGCCATTGCTGCAGCCTTTTCAGAGATCGATCTGGTCAATACCAAACAGGACCAAACAGTACCTCTGGGTTTCACATCAAAATAGCTGGGATCTATGGATGTTCATCTCCATCTCCCAAAATCCTTGCCATATATTAACCATATATTTCAACCATATAATATTAACCAGTTATTATAACCAGTTATTATATGGCTATTTTTATTGATCCTTAGTCATCTCACTGTGACGTATGAAGCACTGGTCCCACTGGGAGCATTGACCACTCGACTGCGATCGTGCAATGCGAGGTATGCTTGGACACCCACCTTGGCTCGTTGACACGTCATGTGAACGAAATCATGCGGAAAAACCGGAAATGTTTTTAACCCACAGAAAAAACTTCCTGGAAACAAAATTAGTCAAAAGATATCAGGGGGGCAAATTTTGGTGCGCCTGGCCTACAGTATTTCTCTAGCTGCTCTAGGTGCGGCAAGGTCCCACCATAGATTTGAGGATCCCACGTAGCCAAAGATCACCACATATGCGAGCAGCATAAGCTGGCGCCAAATTTGTAGTTGGCAACATCGGAACCAATCGGGAATGGGTTGAGATTCAGGACATGAATTGATTTCTTCGTCATTTTCAACAGATTGTAGTTGGGTTAGCCAAAGCCTGAACCATATCCATCTAGGCTATGATTGCTGCTTCACGTTGAACAAGAGGTATTCAATCTTGACGGACATCCAAAACCAGGTAGTTTTGTCGCCTCCAATACCGGTCGCACCTTGCTCAGATCTGTACATGTCTTTGACCACCAATCGCACACCCAGTCACCTTGCCACTGACCAACGGGCCCCAAAGTGCAGGCCTGGAAGAACTTTACATCTTGTCTTAGAGACTTTGCACATCACGCGTGTGTCAACGACGGCCAATAAGTTTGACATGTCCAGCAACTGAAAACAATACCCAAAAAATACACAGCAGGATATTTTGACCATCTCAAATCCATGTACGAATAGCTTTAATAAGATCCGAACATCTCATATTCACCTTAAGTTTAACGGGCCAACAACACCTCACATCCCAGGGAGTTAAGTGATGCCAGGTGACTGATTCGGTCCAAGATGAAAAGCACCAAACCCAGCAGGCAAAGATTGGCAAAGGCTACTAGGGCCTCCCAGAGACAACACGATGAAACATGGCTGGGAATGCCATGTGTTCTTAATGGGAAAATATGGGGAAAAAACGTCCAGAGACCGGGGATGTTTCAGAAAGTGACAGAAGCTTCATTAATGCTGGACCCAAGAGCTGAGCTAATACAAATAGACTTGAGTGTTCACGCACATCCAAGTTGCAAATCTATGTACGTTCAAAACTACAAAAAACGGTCATTCAAAAAACTGTGGCTTCAGGTTTTCCAGTTTTGTCCTTCAGAAGAAAACTGGCCATGGCCAGATTGCGCTGCGGCCCAACCGTTCCCATCTCCAAAAAATCTTGCCTTTTCTAATCGTCTGGAGTTCTCTTCAGCATATTGCTTTTGAAGAGTGGTAAGGTTCTCAAGGAT
>Ga0126342_10009152_pt1 | contig 17741 bp, 16 predicted proteins | sample Cyp1metagenome_FD_92528 | JGI IMG/M metagenome (GOLD analysis project Ga0126342, IMG submission 92528) | Coral microbial communities from Lord Howe Island, Old Settlement Bay, Australia - Cyphastrea 1 metagenome | ecosystem: Host-associated > Invertebrates > Cnidaria > Coral ... | reverse complement strand
TGTATGTATGTATGTATGTATGTATGTATGTATGTATGTATGTATGTATGTATGTATGTATGTATGTATGTATGTATGTATGTTATGTATGTTATGTATGTTATGTATGTTATGTATGTATGTATGTATGTATGTATGTATGTAATGTTATGTAATGTTATGTAATGTTATGTAATGTTATGTAATGTAATGTTATGTTATGTTATGTTATGTTATGTTATGTTATGTTATGGTATGGTATGGTATGTTATGGTATGGTATGGTATGGTATGGTATGGTATGGTATGTATGTATGTATGTAATGTATGTATGTAATGTATGTATGTAATGTAATGTATGTAATGTATGTAATGTATGTAATGTATGTAATGTATGTATGTATGTATGTATGTATGTATGTAATGTAATGTATGTAATGTATGTATGTATGTATGTATGTATGTATGTATGTATAGGCAACAGTGACTGGGCCTTGACTGGGTAAACCAACTGTTGAATGGGTAAACTCAACCCAAAGCTGGCGAACCGGCGAATGGTTTGATGTCATGTGTGGTGTTTGACTGCTTACGCATACCACGACATCTGGCAAGATCCAGTCTGGGTTCCTGAACCCTGAACCCTGCAAAGAATGAAGTGAGAGCATGGTCATGAATGCGAGAATCTTGCACTGAAGTCATCGGTGGAAACAGGACCAGCTATATGACACGGACTACCGAATGTGCTCGACTTGAATTTGAGAGAAGTCATCGATGAACTGGAACGTGGTCCAGTTGGGGCCCCACAAGGTAGCTGTCATCTGCGCTGTGATGTGCCAGAGGATCATCGGAAGACGTGAACTCAGTTGGAGCAGAACCTGAGTGCTCTGGGGGGACTTTGCAGAACTCGGGGGTTTCCTAAAATGAGGCTACTCCAAGGATGGTTTATAATGGAAAATCCCATTAAAATTTATGATTTGGGGCTACCCCCTATTTTAGGAAACCTCCAAATGTATATATATATATAGATTGTAGATGAATCATTATTTCCCGATGTTTTTTTTTGTTCTCTGGCATTTCAGGTTAGCAAGGGCAACACAAGAACTTGTTGAGTAAAGGGCCTCGCCCAGCGTCCCAGAAATGGATCATAATGGATCGAATCCACAGAAAAGCCGATCAACCATGGATCATATCCATAGAAACATATAGAAACCCATGATGCCATGATTTTGCCATGGTTTTTTCCCAAGTCCCTCAGCATCCCAAGCCACGATGGAAAGCCGACGAAAGCCGTCTGCAGGATGCCCAGCATTCGGAGCCGTGGTATAAGGCTGTGCAAGGCCTGAAGCCAGTCGACGCAAGGGCGGCTTCCATGGCACCCGTGAATGGCAACAGCGCTGAAGGATATGCAGGACCAACCAGTGGATCTTCAGTCTTGCTTCAGCAACTGGTGTTTTGTATCGACTTTTGTTTGGCCTGTGATTTCAAGTTTGTTGCTTCCATCCCGTAGAACACATATATTTTATCATATAATGTCATGATCAAGGCCTGAATATGTATGTGCATATAAGAACAAACGCTAAGTCACTAGAACTGGTTGCCTGCGGCCACCACTGATGTATTTCTTCAACCCCCAATTTACGTTGTGTACAGGGAGCTATCAGCAAGATGCATGGATCAAGAACTCTGGCAACCTGGGACCAAGAATCATCATCTCTGTGTTAGATCTCAATGTTGGTCAAAACCACGTTTGGTTGGTCAACGTTATGCCATTCCCCCAATGTGAATCGCCAACATCTTGTGATTCCCATGGTGAAATCCCATGGTGAAACCCCAATTCCAGTAGTGAAATCCCATGGTGAAGTCCCATGGTGAGATCCCCTTCAAACATATGAAATCCCCAGTTCATCCCCAGTTCGTTTCAATGGATTGGTTTAAAACCATCAGCAAATTTTCCCATCAATTTTCTGGGGCTTTTCCGGTGAAGATTTTCCCCAACAAACCAATCCAATGATGTTGACATTTTCCGGTAAATAATTTCTAAAACCATCAAATTTCCGGTAAAGATTTTTAAGATTTTCTAAAACCATCAATTTTCCGGTGAAGATTTTCCCTTAATTTATTCTTGAAATTGGATTCAACGGAGCCCAGGTGTCCCACGTTACCAACGTGGCAACGCCAACGGCACCATGGGCTCTGCGGGATCGGTGGGATCGCGCGGGATTGGCACGGTCAGCGGCTTGCGGAGCTTGTCCTCACGTCGCTGGGACGTTGGACGATCTTGGCCAGGGTGGATGCAAAGATAAGGGAGTTTCCCTGTCTGTTTGGTGGTTTGGAACATTTGGAACCATGGAATTTTTAAGATTTTTCCCATCATATTGGGAATGTCATAATCCCAATAGACGAACTCATATTTTCCAGAGGGGCTGAAACCACCAACCAGCTATATATATATATATATATGTGTGGTAGGTATGATTATATAACTATGGTATATATATATAGTGTCCCCCAAGAAGAAAGAAACTATGGCTGAACTAGCTTAACTATGGCTTATGGTAGGTATGACTGTATGACTATAGTATAGGGGGGGTTTATAGTGGTTTATAAACCAACTTATAACTCTAAGGGGCCCCACATTGTATCGATCGTGAAAAACGATCTCCCAGAGTTATTGATCCCATGGGTTGATATACAATGATGATATCATGGTAAGGCCCCCGTTCGATAGCTACATTGACTTATAACTTGGTGAAAATAACTTGGTTAAGCAAGGTTTATGGGAGAATATAACTAATATAGCTATATAAATCTATATAGTTAATGGAATTATAAACCAACTTATGTTTGGCCTCACCTTGTACTAAACCATATGAGCAGTGTTCAAAAGCTCTGTCGGTTGATTGTTGATGTGGTACTACCCGGCCTGGTAAACATACAAAAAACGATGGAAAATCACCACTTTTAGTAGGTAAATCAACTATTTCTATGGGCAATTTTCCATAGCAAACTGTTAGTTTACCGGAGTGTATTCAATATATGTGGGAATGATCACAATCCATTATGGGAATTCCTATAAACCAGCCAGTATAACGGGACGATCAAGGGTTTTGAACACTGCTTATATGGCGATGAGTCAAAAACCCATGAAATCCCCTGTAGTTCACCCCATTCAATAGCTGGGATTTATGGATGTTTATCCCCCAGTGTTTTTCATACAATACGTTTTGATTCATCCACATATTCTATTTGGATAAATCCATCATTTGGAAATCTACGGGATCCTTAAGCAAACCCAACAATGCGATATTAGATTTTTTTTCAAACTTTCAAACTGGTGGATTTGTACTCCATAAAACCAACCATGCCGGGAAACCATGGTGATTTTATTGTTATTAGCTAAAATCACCATTGTTTCCAATGATTTTACATAAACAAATCCAACGATGCCCTTATTGGCTCTTTGTCATTCCCCATAGGATCCATGTATGGTATATATACTAACATTGGGGGTATATTGATGGTAAATGTTACCATATATACCGTACATGGATCCGACATGGGTTATGCAAAGAAGTTGTCCCAACGAGGTCCAGTTGTTCCCTTTGTCACGGGCATGACGGGCATCTCCTGTTGTTCATCGAATCTGAGCCTTGGCAGAACGCGTTGCGGAGCCGTTAAAAGTATGGGGAACATATCCATTTGGATGTGTATATATGTATGGCATCTATGTTTATAATTATAAATATATATATACGTAGATATATGTACATTTACATCTACTGAGGATTTTTTTGGGTGTTTATTGTTTAACATTGTGGATATATCCCTTAGATTATCTCATTTAACATTCGGGATTAACATTGACGTAGGCTTTACATCTAAAGTTACATCTTGGCGCAAAACTAGGAATTATGCGGGGACCTACTGTATGGCAAAAAAAACATAAGAAATGGAAAGGTAGATGCAATAATTACAGGTAGATGCAATTATTACATATCATATGGATGGATATGGGGATACGATGTGGTTGGTGGTGTCATTCTCCATGTTCAGGCACACCTAGTTGGCTTGTTCAATTCACCTTTGCCGCTTTGGGATGCGGCAAGCCACATCAGTAGATGTGCAACTGCTAGTGCAAGGGGTTGGGACTGCTACTCAAGTCCTGCAGCATCCATGATTGAGACTGTGACCAGCAATATTTGTGGCTTAGCGGTTTTCCTAAACTTGCACTGGGTCATTCCAGGTGTTGTTAAGGATTGGGGCTGTGCCAAATGTTTCATTTGGAAAGACTCACTGGAATGATCTCTTAAATCAGCCTTCACCAATTTGAGTGGGTGAATTCCATTCAAGTCAAATTGCAGCAGTTGGGGGTTTGCCAAAATGGGTGATCCCCAAAACCATGGGTTTTAATACTAAATGATACTAAATGGTCCATTTCTGGCTGATTTGGATATGACTTCGGAAACCTTCATTTCTCCATGGTAGCCTCTTCAGAGCTCGGGAATGCAGAGCCATCACAGCAATAGGTTGATATTGTCCAAGAGAAGCTGGATGTTCATCAATTAAGGACTCAAACATATCCCATAGGATCCATGTATGGTATATATACTAACATTGGGGGTATATTGATGGTAAATGTTACTATATATAGCATACATGGATCCTATGGGTATGTAAACAACAATCTGTAAGTTCCGAACCTGCGTGTCCAGAACGGACAATGTGATGACAAAAAGCGGTTGACCTACTCGCAAATCATTTTTGTTTGGTGCCACATCTCAGTATTCCTATGTATTTCCTCCCATTTTGTGGACACACCCACAGTATATTTCCCTTCAGTTGGTTCTATCCAATTCCTTTTGCTTCATTTTGATTTTTTTTTGATAATTAATTATGTTTCTTTTTCTTGACGAAAGCACGGCTCATTCACCAATTGAGCAGCTAAATCATGTTAAATCATGTTAAATCAAATTTGGTGGTTGGTTGATTTCCCCTTAATTTTACTTGGTGCTTCATCCCAGTTAGTGAGTAGGTTAGAACTCCAATTATATATTACTAGTTTATATAGACCCCGCGTACCCCCACGTACCCTACTCATAGCATCTAGCTTGGGCCATAAGTTACTTGGGTGACTCACCATTTGCCATATTTTCCCATGATTTTAGACACATGATTTTCCCATGATTTTCCCATGATTTTCCCATGATTTTCCAGTGGCCCCAGTGGCCCCAGGTACGCCGTGGGTGAGGACGGTTGCCTCCGCGTTCAGCCCCTTCCCACGGCAGATCCGCCTTTCGATGCCGAGATCGAAAAACCCGTGGCGCGGCGGAATTTCCGGATCTCGCCCATGCCGTTGTCGGCCTTGGCGGCAGCTTGGTGAGGAGATGATCAGATGGGCTGTGCGCCAGTGAAAACTTAGGGGAAAAAATGATCAAAAACCTTAATCTATGGTTAATCTATGGTTAATAATTGGAATAACAATTAATATCTGGTTGGTGGTGACTGGAACCATGGAATTTTATGACTTTCCATCTATTGGGAATGGGATAATCATCCCAACTGACGTTCACGAACTCATATTTTTCAGAGGGGTAGGTCAACCACCAACCAGGGAAAAATATGGAGATGGGCTGCATATGGCTGGTGAAAACTTAGAACTTGAAAAAATGGGGTTATACTATGCAGGTGATATCTTAACCTCATTGATATGAAAACTTGAAACCATATTTTTTTTACTATGAAACAGGAGTTATGATATGTTCTGATTCATGATGGCTAATGATATGCTGTATGCGAGCTGATGATTCTGTAATACAGATGATCCCCTTCGAGCTGTCGATTTAGCCATCAAAGATAGGGATATCATGCGCGTAAACCAATGAATAATCGAAGTGGGTTTGTTCAAGAATGGTGGATACTCCAACTTATCGATGTTTTGCAACAAATTTCTGGGATGAAATCGGATAATTATATGTAATTACCAAATTTGAGATAACTCCATCTCGCAAATGTGGATAGGCACTATCCTGGTGAATATATTATATATAAATCATTAGCGTTGTATGTGACCCATGCTGTGTTTTCTACAATGTTAGTGTTTGATGCTTAAATCATCAATTTGCTTGGTTGTTGCTTAATCCCTAAGTTTTGCTCACTGAATCACGATGTGTTTCAAGATTTCAATCCCCATAAAATCAATGCCCACCCAGTTCTCATCCCAGGTCCCTCAGGTCGAAATTTCCGGAGATGGTTTCATCCCAAATTCTCCAAGATTTCAATGCCCAATTTTCAATGCCCAGATTTTCTGCTGAAACCTCAACGGGGATGATTTTCCAACGGGGCGGATCCCTTCTTGGGATGATGTGTCTTGGCGCAGGGATGATATATGTTTGTTGGGAGGTTAGCCATTATATCATATATATATATATCATTATATCAAACTCTTGACCTGGCAGCATGTTTTTTTTCGGGACGATTCAGGTGCTGGAAAGCGAACTGTTGGCCTTGGGAGGGCATGATAACACCGTCTCTTTGCATCTTGGCATCGGTCTTGGCATCGGTCTTGGCATGATTTCTGGAAGTTTCGGAGACAGTTGGGGTGATTTGATGATGATTTCTGTTTCTGTGTTTCTTTTGGGAGGCTGCCATGGTGATTTTATTCAAAAAGTGATCAGACATTGGTAAGCGCATGGTTTTTGTCCCTCCAAAGCATGTGTTTTTGATTGTTTTTGTATAGATGTGTGCTTAATCCATACATTTTGTGAAAGCACGGAGACATTCTGGCCATGTAAAGTGGCAAAAAGGATAAAAGAATACCCAATTTGGGATTCATGTGCTTTTGCGACATCTCAGAGTTTTTTTTTGGAAAAGAAACAAACGACATCTCCAGTTTTAGATAATTATATATATACACATAATATATATATATATAGCAGAAAGCAAAAAGATAGAAACAGCTTTACAGGATGGCGTAGATGATGTTTTCCCCATAAATTCCAGGCTTCAAACTATTGCTTTGGGGGGTGCTATAGATGAATCATTGAATCAAGACCTAAGCCCCAATATATATATATGATATATTATGCATTTCTTCACACAAATGGGCCATTTGGAGTGTACCCAGACCCTGCAAATATTCCAAACAAATGGTAAAACTATGTAAACATACTAAAATCACGGTGTAAACTTCCATTTTGATGATTTGATGGTTACTTCAACGGAAGGTCTAGGTAAGTTGTATGCTTTCTCATCGCCTTGGATCTGTTGAAACATCCCAGGTATTCCACTTCCTGCGGATCTTCCTTGTCAAAAAGTTCGATGCATGCAGACACCGTGACCTGTTTGGGCGTTTCGCATTGCAAAAGCCTCTTGGTCTCGGGCTCAAGAGATCAATCAGTGGCTTGGCCACGGTCATGCTTCCAGCGGTGCTGGAATTTTTACGAACGCCCAAAACAAACAGCAGCAAAAAGTAGGTAATTAATGGTGATCAACAGTAAATCCCAGTACCTAGTTAATTGTTAATCACTTAATAGTAATCCCAGTACCTTTATCATTAATAGTGTTATTATGGGTTATAATTAATTAATGGTGATCAACCATGATAAAGTAAATCCCAGTAATAACACATCCCCAAATCACCAAATTTTTATGGGCTGGAAGATGTTTCTCCTGACCGGTCATCGGCCCAAAGAGGTCACTAATGAGTGGTTTTTTTTTATGGGGAAAAGGTGTGAAAAAAGATGGTTTTAATGGTGACATTAGTGGTTTTAATGGTTTTTAATGGTTTTTAATGGGTGTTTGATTTTTTTGGGGGTTGGTAACTGTCCCATTTTGGGAATATTGGACATCACCAAAAATAGTAGCCATTATAGATTATATACCTAATGGTTGGGTGATGTTCAATGGGGACATTTAATGACCCATGTTTTTTGGGGGGTTGGTTTCTCAGGATTCAAGTGATTCAAGACACAACAATGACCTGTCAATGGTTGATTTTCATGGACTGTGGCCATGTCTAAGAGACAGGTGTCTAATACCAAGACAGGTTGGATATGGCGGACTTGAAAAGTGGGTAGATTTTGAAGATGTACCAGTTCAATTGGTTTTGCAATTCGAACATGAGTACCCCTTCCCATGAGGACCCCTCTCTCCATAGAAGAAATTGCTAGAATATGTGTGTTGATTGTTTTCATGTTCTGTTGTTTGCATGTATTTTAGACTTTGTTTATCTCGAAAAGAAAGAGATTGATAGTGTGGGGATGGGTTAAACCACCAAAAGAATACGGTGAGTTTCGGTGGAGAGAGAGAGAGAGAGAGAGATGAACATCAATATATATATATATATATATCATCCACAAATCATCAGTAAATCATCCAGACTTCATCCACACATCATCATAAATGATCTATAAATATCGATAAATCATCATCAATGATCATAAATCATCATAATTCATCTATACATAATCCATATTTCCTCCATTAAATTAATATTATATATACCATAAATCATCCATATATCATCCATACATCATCAACAAATTAGGGCACCGGGGTCAGCCGGCAGGTGGTGGCGTGGCAGGTGACCCCTAGCGGCTTGAAGAACGACGTGATCTTCGACGATTTGCAGTGGCCTGGCGGTCACCGGTGACACAAAGTGGTTCAACTGGGGAAAACATATGGATCATCATGGACCATGGATCATTTAGTTCATATAATGTGAAACTGATGATAATATCAATAGTGATGATAAATGTGATGAAAATAGCGCTTTTCTTAGAGGGTTAGCCTTTGTTTTTTAGTGCAGTTTAGTAATGTTTAGTACTTAGAAGTACTTGTTGTCTTTTGCCAGAAATGGGAGTCTTTAACGGATAATCTGCAGGATAACTGTAGCAACCAGTACTTGGAGGATCTATCAACTTAGTAAGTGGTGAACGCAACATTTGGTGATCCTAAGTCTCGAGTTTGTGGGGTTATCGCATAAGCGGGATGATCCTCCAAGTAGTTAACCATCCTTTTTGGATGGTTCCCAACTTAGAACCTGATATATCGCCATAGTAACTGGTCAGACCAACGGCCCACTATGGGTTTTATATATAAGTATATAAATCCATAATATTCCTTAACCATAGTCAATAAGTGATCACCATAGTCAATAACTCTATAATAATCAACATACTATTACCATAGTTACTAACTATGAAGATGAACTATACTACTGTAACCCATGGTAACTACTCTTGTTGATTAATCCAGCTAGTAACTATGGTAATTACCAATGCAATATTAATATGCAAAAAGATTGTAATGAGCTATGATTTGGATTCCCATGGCAATTACCAGTGTTTGTTCAATAGCTATATATGTTAAACTACCAGATGAATATTACCCTCTGGTAAGTAAACATAGACCCTGAAAATCACCAATTGTTAATGGTTTCACTAATCTTCCAAATCCGATGACTGGCAGGGTCAAACTGTTAATCTACCAGAGGGTTTCAATTTCAGAGGATATCAATATTATAGACATATAGTAACTTAGTACATATAAAAAAAAAAAGATACCCTCTGGTAAACTAACGTAGCTTTAGAAAATAACCATTATTAATGGGTAAATCAACGATAAATGGCAATTTTCAATAGCTATGTTAAATTACCGGAGGGTATCTACCATTATTCACCAGATATATCATCACCAGATATATCCCCAGATATATTCACTATAGCTACGTTCAAGAACCCATTTTTCAGGTGTTCCCTTGATCAATCCATGAAGCTCAAAGGCAGCCGGTGGTCTGTGCTGCATGCAGCGGTTCATTGGTCTTGGCGGCTGCCAGTGCCTTGACGGCAAGCGAAGCGCGCCGTTTTGGGCAGTTACTTGGTGACGTGTTATATAAGTGGTGAAAAGATGGGTTATAAGTGGGTTATAAGATGTTAGTAAGTGTTAATAGATGTTAATAATTGTTAATAGATGTCAATGGATGTTAATCAAAGTTGATATTGACTGAACTGATTTAGTAAGTTGGTTGTAAGATGTTATGAGCCCTTAACCAGTGAAGCCAGGCTCCAATGCCCATCGAAGTAGGGGTCAAGGTAGCTGCCCCCCCAAGCACCAATGCCATGTAGGATCATGCAGATAAATATTGCACCATGGAGCATATATGATCATAAAATCATATATGTATGCTTCCCCATTGTTTTAATGCACAGCAACCAACAATTTGCCAAAAATTGTGTTTCCAGGATGGTAGAGACGATGTTTTCCACATATTTTCAGGCTTCCACATAGATGATGACTAGGGGTTGCTATCATCTCCATCTGCCAGGTGATAAGCGGCTCATTTGTTGGGATCGTCGAAGTGGTCAAGCCATCTTGGATCGCGAGTCACTCGAAAACTGCCGGGCGTCACTGGAGCAATGGGAAATCCCCGGTTTTGCTGTTTGCTGGTGATATTTATTATATTTATTCTATATGTTGATAATCTTTGATACATGACATATATAATCATATATACATTACATATATGTTGATAGATTTCGCCTATTACCCTCTGGTAAATAAACATAGACCCTGAAAATAACAAATTTTCAATGGAAATGGAAACTAGTCTTCCAACCCCTATCTGCCAGGGTCTATGTTAATTTACCAGAGGGTACTCAGTAAGCATTTCCGGCCAGCCATGGTTTTTGTTCGCCGGGTCAATGGGACGCCGAGGTTGGACGGCATCGCGACGGCCTGTGCGTTGTCCGATGCCACGGCCTCCGCCTCTGGATCCTAGACCAACATCGGGGTGGTGCCCAGCTATAGCCAGTTTGGGCCATAGGTAAACTAACAGTTTGCTATGGAAAATGGTTCATTTAGTTCGATGATTTACCTGTAGCAAAAATGTGTTTTTTTTTTTATAGTTATGTTTACTGGAGGATGTATATATATATAGCTGTAAGGCTATAGGGTTTAATAGGGTTTGATGACACCAATTGTTGCGGTGAATCATGGAAGTGCGTGTGATGTTTATTATGGGTGGACAGAATCCCCATGAATACTGATATATCATGATATGTCAAGCATAAAGCCAAGTGAAATTGGAGTTATTTGCACCAACTTAGCGATTCCGTACTGGGGTACCACCTTGTAGGAACCTCAGATGTTGCGGGGAATATCTATAGACCCTCCGTTTGTACCCATTAAAATGGTGTTTTACTGCATGATGTTTAGACTTTTTTTGGAATGTTTGGTGGGACTGGGTAGATGCTTGTTGCCCACTGGAATGTAATAGCTCATTTAACCCCTGTAGTCTAACTTCAAGAATGAGAATGCATGGTAATGATTATTAATAGAAGGGGAATAAACTCATGAATTGTTGTATGTAATCTAACCAGCTAGAAATTGATTACCGAAGTTTGGCCATATGTAGACGGGGTTTTCCTCTTCTAGCATTGCGGAATTCCCTTGCCGTGTTGAATTACAAGCTGGGAAGTCCTGACCAGTCTCTCCGTTCAAAAGATGAGGATATGGGGATTTTGCCAACCCAGAATTGGTTGGGAATATCTATAGGAATCCCCTTAACTTGAGGATCAAACGCCTCCTTTACTCTAGATTCTAGATTTGGTTCCTCAAAACCGACTCAAAACCAATTGCATTAACACAAAAATTACAGAAGTCCCAACATACTGGCCCCGTAAATCCCTGAGAGTTCCCTGAAATCCATCCATTTTCCATCCAGTTTCCGGGATGAATCCATGACATCCAGACCTGTCCAGACCTCCCAAGCACAGCCAGGATGCACCTACGCTGCCGGCCTAGACAATGCTGGTGAGTTGCTTGACCTCTGGGTTTTTCCGGCCCCCGGCTCTGGAAATCTATGGGAAATCAATAATCTAGGTCAATCTTACATGGATACTTTAATCCTTTAGTCTTTTGGTATTAATGGGAATATCTACTAACCAGCAAAGAGTTTATTTTTTTGCAGGGTATCTATGGGTATCTAAGATTGGCAATGTAAACCAACGAAAAATGGGTCTGAGTAAATTTAATAACGACCCCACTGTTCTCCCGAACCCTGGAATCATGGTTAGGATTTGGAGAATTATCCCAATATGGTTTTATTTGAGGTTAAATGAATTATTATAATTTGCCCAGATGGGTATATAACAATTGGAATATCATGGGGAGGTACAAAGCAACACAGAATTCCCAACAATAAATTCCCCAAAGGAAAGTGGAGGTAAAAACCAACAACATGTGAATATCATAGGAATATAATGAAGATATACTGGGGAGAATCTGGGGATATCATGGTATGTATATATAATTATATATATACATATATATATATAACGATATATAAGCAACAATCTGGTGTTTAAATGCAGAATTTGGTGATGCGTTCCATTTTCCTGACATGAACATGACGAGAAAATGATTGGAGATAGCTGAAACAGTGTGACACACTAATTTAATGAATTATTGCAAAACTCTACCTTAAGATCCTTAAGCAAAGAAGACATCATCTCCCCAAAAACACTTAGCGAAGCATAATACATATCATATTGACGACGTCATGGTTGTTGTCATCACTGGTTTGGTGTTTGGATTTTCTCGAGTCATGGAAAGCTGTTGGTTTCGGCATGCGAGTGCTGGTGAAAGCTTGTTTTAACGATGACACCCGAGCAGTGGCCGCTAAACCCAGTGCAAAATGAGATTTTGTTTGGATTTACACCATTCACAAAGGTTTTAACCATCAACAAATCAACAATATGGAAATACATTTGATGAATAATGGTGGATGGTTGTTTGATGATTAGTTCAGGGTTTATACTCTCTGATCTATCGGGGATGTATGATGCACCAGCAACTAGAGTCTCCTATGACAACGCAATGACAGAGGGTGTTGAACATTGCCCACCAAGTGTCATCGCTGCAATGTCGTCATCCACATTGCCGATCGTCCCTCCGGTGATGCCGTAATGATATAGTTCGTAGCCCGCGTCTGCTTTTGCAAGTTATTTTTCACACTCAAAAAAGGTCATTCTCTGCCATTTCGATATTTGGGTTATGGCTCAGGGGTCCCCAATCGTCCTACCACCAAGCCGCAGCTCCCATTAGGCTTCGATTGTGGGACCTGCGACAATGCAGCGAAAGCCTTCGACTGCAAACCACTGCCAACAGTCCTTCGGGTCTTGCCACCAGGCAGAAGCTGATGGCGTACTGGCATGGAGTATGGCCGAGGAATTTGGGGCCTCCGTGATGGTTATGTTGGTTGTTAAACCCCATTACTGTAACTAGTTAGTTAACTATAGTTCTAAGTTGGTTTATACTCCCCCTTAACTATATTTATACCATATACCTTTACCATAAGCCATACTTAGCCTAGTTAGCTCAACCAACAGGGCTCGCGATAAAAAGAAAGCTCCACCTTTTTCAGGATCCAGGCCTACCTATTTCGGTCAATCTGTGGCCATTCACCACCAAATCATGGGGGTAAACCTGTTGCCCTCGCGGGAACAGAAACCCAACAATTCCCAGGTTGACGGTGTTGAACATCACTAATTTTCCCTTGTGACATTCTTGTGACATTGACCCATCCCACTTTTGAGTTCCAAGGTTTTCTTCAAAGCGTAATCCGCAGGACCCTCCCCATATTTAGGAGCAACAAGAACACATGTGCGTTTTCAGGGTTTTTCCAACGAAACCAATCCTTATGGATCTGAGCATCATCTAAACCACTCATTGGTGAGTGGTTTATTTTTTTCAGATAGCTGGGGGCATCCCATTCATCGAACATCGTAACATTGGCAACAGAACTAGGTAAAAAAAAGTTGTTTTCATCCCACTAACTCCTATAATTTCCTCATGATATTCCTTATTAGATACACACGCATAATATGTGTATATATATACATATTGATACACATTAATATACTGTATACATATACACATTCCCTATCATATCCCTATCTAATACTCCCCATCATATACATTTACATTCCCTATGACCTTCCCTGGCTTCCGGATACCAAAACTGCCTTATGAAAACCAAGGTCACAGCCAACTGCATCTTGGCACTGAAAGTACCCAGGTAGTGTTTTCGGTGGATGAACATGGGGCATTTAAGCATCAAAACCGAAGAAAGATGTTGGATTTAACCGACACCGGGGGGAATTTCTAGTTGATTCATGTTGGCTAAACGGTTGAACAAACTAGCTATGACTAGCAAAAAACTGCTGTGTTAATGGGGTACACCCAACATGTCATTTTAATGGGAAAATGATAAACATCCAGTGGATGCACATCCTATATTGTAGAATGATTGTCGCCATATCTCATCACGATCATCATTACTGTTGAATACTAGTGATAATATGATATTTCTTCTCTTAATAATACTTAATATATGATAATATAATATTATGATAATATAATATGAATAGTTGATATCATCATTTATTGTAACATGCAAAGGCACGTCCAACTGGAACCCCTCCTTGGAACCCCAATGGAACCTCCCCAGCTGTGGACTGCAGCGTTGACACCTCTTAAAGTGACAGATACCTCCAAAGAATGTCCAAATAATCAGAATTCATCTAGACAATACCTTCAAACAATCAACATCCATCAGAATTCATCAGACACAAAATAACTATAAGAATAATGAGATACCCCCCAATTTGAATAGGAACTGGAAAATGAAGATCAACCGATTTCAGAATATGCGTGAGACATCTTGAGACAAGTGATCGGATGATGTTTACAATTATACCCCCGTAGCCTCTGTGATACTGTCATATAGTTGATGGGTAGCATAGCAATAGCATACCAACATACGCATAAAAAAATGCATGCGGTATCCATTTTGCAAATTGCTGACCAATCAGGGACAGCTTTGCGTTCAGCGCGGAGTTGAGATGGACATATCTTTAGGTTTTTCGCTGTGGACGACCGTGCTTTGTATTGTCCATGTGTTCAGGTAAATGTTATTCATTAGTTTCTTTATTCATTTATTCCTTCATCCCTTCATTCCTTGCATCATTATTTCATGCCTTCATTCCTTCATCCCTTCATTCCTTGCATCATTATTTCATGCCTTCATTCCCTCATTCCTTCCTTCCTTCCTTCATTATTTCATTCCTTCATTCCCTCATTCCTTCCTTCCTGCCTTCCTTCCTTCCTTCATTGTTTCATTCCTTCATTCCCTCATTCCTTCCTTCATTCCTTCCTTCATTCCTTCCTTCCTTCATTATTTCATTCCTTCATTCCCTCATTGCTTCCTTCATTCCTTCCTTCATTCCTTCTTTCATTCATTATATGTAATTCATTCATTCATCCGAGATGAATACAGATATAGGATATCACTTAAGATGAAGCAATCCACAGAATTCCACGTAGGGTTTAGTGGACCTGTAAAGCATTCATGCAAATGATGGGATGCTCGTGGAGCTCCCCAATGATCCGAGCCAGTTATTTTTGTTGCTTCATGTTGCTTCATAAACCTGACAGATATATCCACCATAAACCTATTGGATACACCTGGACCACTGGTTAGTTGGGAACTTTTTTAAAGCTAACTTTGGGCCGAGCGAAGTTCAAATCTACAGGAAAACAAGGTTACCATCATATGCCCATTAAAAGATCCCATATCCCCAATGTTTGCGATACCAACCCTTTTTTACTGTAAAAAAAATTATATTTACATCATGTTAAAAAGTATTTGTCACGTTTACAGAATCTAGACATTAGATCAGCTTTTTATTTGACATGAAGAAACATGGCGAAGTCGAGGTCCCATAGTTTAGCCAAAGTTAGTTCATAAGTAACATAACTAGGCTGCTGGTAGTATCTACGTGTATCTACTACTGAGATAGTTCATGGGATCATAAACCAACATTTCACTGGGGGCTCTACCTTGAAGCTGGTGGACCCTTCGGATCCATAAATCTATTCTATCCATACTAACTAGCTATAAACTACAAACATGAATATAATCCATTAATATAATCCATAAATTTATGATCCATCTTCGAACTGTTTACCTAGTTAACATGATATTTTGTTGACCTATAGTTTCATGATCTAGTTTATAGATCTTTATAGCTTTTGATTTGTTTCGCCCTTGTGTCTGCCAGGTTTCTTAACGGATTTTTCGGACTGGGCCGTCCTGGGTGGTGCTGCGCCCACCGGACATGCCACGGTGGTCCTGTGGGACATTCCGCAGCAGCGAGAGATCCACTCCTGGATTTTGGACGAGCCTCGGGCGACCCGTGCTGGGTCTCGTTACGACCTGCAGTGACTCATGGGGGTTAACCCATAGGACCAATGGAGATATCCCTTTAAAACATGGTATAACATGGTATATCCAAGAATAAACATCAACTACAATGTGAGGCCCCCGGCCACGATAGCGTTCAGTTGGTTTACATAACTCCAATTTCACTATGGTTTATGGTACTTATAACTATAGTTACTGGGGCGAATCTAAACCAACTTATAGCTGGGGGGCCTCACATTGTAGTCATGGGGGTATCCCAAAAGCGTTGGATGGTTTTTTTCATGGAAAATCCCATCGATATAAATGGATGATTTAGGGGTACACCATGGTCTTACCCCACTTACCCTAGGTTTTAGAAAACCTCCAAATGGTGGTTCTATGAGGTCAACAATGGGCTGCTTTCTCGCCGATCACAACACCTTAGATTCCTTAAATCACCGACTGAAGAACTCTAGTAGCATCACCATGGAAATCGATAGGATATTCCAAGCTGAGTAAATTTCATTGACTTCACTAGCTGACTATATATAGAATATACTCTTTTTTTTTAATCACCACATATAACTAAACTAATTGATACTAATTGAACACTTCACTATAGCTGACTTCGAAGTCTCTATTCAAGTGAAGTGTCGTAAATCCCAACTCTTTAGTTGCTGCTCGCGCAGCGGCGTCATCGGAGGGGATACCGGATAGCCGTTCAATTCTAGCGAGGGAAAAAAACAATTGCTCAACCATGATAGATAGATAGATAGATAGATAGATAGATAGATAGATAGATAGATAATATATATATATATTATAATATATATATAACGCATTTACTAATCACATGCTGCATGATTCTCCAATGATTCTACACGAATGCCTGTCTGCTTAACGGCTTGCAATGCTTCGATTTGACTACAAGTCTGCGAAGATAAACATGAGCTGCTAACCAGCGAGATCAGCATTTTCGAGGCTGCCAAGGATCATCCTGTAACATAATCACGTAATTACTCATACAATGTGAGGCCCCCGTTCGATAGCTAAGTTGGTTTATAACTCCAATAACTATGGTTTATGGTACTTATAACTATAGTTACTGGGGCTTATGAACCAACTTATAACTGGGGGGCCTGCAATGCGTTGGTGTTTAAATTAACACCATGACCATGAACTACAGACATATATTTTTTTTGACATCATGTTGACGATACCCACTACTTCCAAGAACAAAGTTAAACGTTGTCGTTCAAGTAAAGCCATGACTTTACTTAAAGACACTCATTGACTGCTGATATATATATATATACCATTTGGCCATACTAAAGGTCAAAAAAGGTGACCTTTCCCCTGAGCCTAATCGAATCCGTAAATCAATCCTCAAAATTCTGAATAAACATATGTGGTTTCCATGCTCAAGTTTTTGATTGGTTTTCACGGGTTTTTCACTGTCTTTTCACGGGTTTTTCACGGTCGTTTCACGCACTTTTCACGCTCTGGGTTTGGAGTGGGAT
>Ga0126342_10009151_pt1 | contig 17742 bp, 9 predicted proteins | sample Cyp1metagenome_FD_92528 | JGI IMG/M metagenome (GOLD analysis project Ga0126342, IMG submission 92528) | Coral microbial communities from Lord Howe Island, Old Settlement Bay, Australia - Cyphastrea 1 metagenome | ecosystem: Host-associated > Invertebrates > Cnidaria > Coral ... | reverse complement strand
CTACACTACACTACACTACACTACACTACACTACACTACACTACACTACACTACACTACACTACACTACACTACACTACACTACACTACACTACACTACACTACACTACACTACATCACATTACACTACACTACAGTACACTCCACTACACTTCATTACACTATACTACACTGTCTTCCACTACACTCCATTACACTACAACTACAACTACACTCCACTACCCTCCACTACACTCCACTACACTAAATTACGCTACACTATATACACTACATTACACTACAGTACACTACACAACATTCCGCCACACTCCACTACACCACACTACATTACACTACACTACATTACACTGAATGACACTGCACCACAGATAGACAGGTAGGCGGCTAGATAGATAGACAGATAGACAGCTAGACAGATAGACAGATGAAAGGGAGAGATAGATAGATAGATGGATAGATGGATAGATAGATAGATAGATAAATAGATAGATAGATAGATAGACACATAGATAGATAGATAGATAGATAGACACATAGATAGGTAGATAGATAGATAGATAGGTATTAGCTGAAAGAGAGAGAGAGAGAGGCCAGCTGGGTAGATGAGATAGATAGATAGATAGATAGATAGATAGATAGATAGATGGCTAGATAGATAGATAGATGGCTAGACAGATAGATAGATAGATAGATAGATACATAGATCGATACATAGATCGATACATAGAGAGATAGAAAGAAAGATAGATAGATAGATAGATAGACAGATAGATAGATAGACAGACAGACAGACAGATAGATACATAGATAGATGGACAGACAGACAGATAGATAAATAGTCAGAGAGACAGCTAGAGAAATAGGTGGAGTCAGTGGCTTCGCTCTGCCATCCGTGATTCACAACAACCAACCTCTCCTATAGGTTTCCTATTTTTGAAACTTCCGCCACTGCCTTGTGCGGTACTACTGGTATATTCTATTACTATTAGTTATCTTTATTATTCGATTAATTAACTATAGTTACTATTACTATTAATATAGCCATAGTACTCCGCAGGTGTGTTCACCTGCGTGGATCACAACCTCAAGGCGCAGCTCAAATTGGGTTCGGAGCCTCGAGTCGTCCGGTTGCCGAGGTCGTTACCACAACGGGATGGCTACGTTGAAGGTGGATGGCTACGAAATCCACGAAGTAAATGGAGGAAAATGACGGAAAATGATGGAAAATGGAAGTTTATAGCTGGGAAAATCATCGAACTGAATGATGATCCAGTGAAAATCATATGATTTTGAACTTGGATTTCTATATGAAACACTGTAAATAATGGGATTAGGACAGGATGTTTACCATCTACTAACTGTTGCAGGATTTCGCAACCATCCACAATATCATGTAACAGTCAGTATTTGGAGGATCATCCCACTCATTCAACTAACAACAATGAGTAGTTCTTATCATGTAACAGTCAGTATTCCATGTATCTGGGGTGAGTTCCCGCAGTTATACATGGGATATTGCACGAATCGGGGACTTGCTAACTAGGCTGACCGGGTCCCCGGGTCACCAGTTACTAAGTTGGATGACCCTCGAGTCGTAGAGGTTTCTATTCGAAAACCGCAACTAACATTGCCCAGTGTTTACTGTGTGGAGGTTAGGTCTGATATTAATCTTATATATATATATATGTCAATATATTATGTGTATTTAAATTTATATTGTAACATAGATGACTACATAACGTCTACATGTTTCTTTTAATAATGCGTCATGTATGATATATCATCGTAAATCTTGAAAACAAAATCATAAACTCAGCGTAATTTGCTTATCATCAGTCCGGCATACCAGTGGGAATGACTGATGATACTCCTGCAAGCCAGGACAAGGGGTGTTCCGAATATGTTGTGACTGGGAAAATCTGCTACAAATGGCGGTGATTTTCTGTTGCCAGGTTTGATTATCGGAGCCTTGAATGGCTGACATTGGGAAAAAAACAACAGATAGACCTCTCGGAAATGGCCTCTCGTGTTTGGGCGGAAACTGGCCATAAGACTTGTTGACCAGTTGGTGACTCCAATTCTTGCACCTAGTTTTTAGATCAACTAGAGTTACGGCATATCCATAGTTTCTTTATGTTTCTTTGATGTATATATTGATTGCTGTTTGCAATAGATCGGCAAAACACACCATAAATTTCATCATGTTCCACATGTTTTTCCCCGAGGTTTAGGTCTATCATGGTCTACTTTATTGCAGCCAAAAAAACCCATCAGAACTTCAACCAACTTTGCCGGTCCTGCTGGGTTCACATAGAAATCCTGCACCAGTTGATAGGTGGTAAACATCCCATTATTTTGTTGGGGGTTTCAACCAGCTTGTGCAGGATTTCTTAACCATCCACAGTATGTTCGGATAAATATATCCATATAAATATTTTATACTATAGTATACTATAGTCTTATACACATATATCCTAATCAATATTTATTATCCAGTTACCCTCCTTTAACATAGACTTAGAACATTATCGCATAAACTGTAGAAATACATATCCATACATATCCCGTCATATCATGTCATATGCCGACAGTTATGGCCCTTGAGACTTATACAATAAAAGGCTTTCGAATGATATACAACCAACTAGTTACGCGAGTTATGCGTCCATGCGTAACTGTTACTGTTAAGGGCGATGCATGCATTGGTTCAACGCGAATTTGAGGACCCTAAAACAGAGGTACTGTACCATATAAAACCATATTTAGGGGCTATAATCCCCTTGCATGGCCCTCAGGTCAATAATATGCTAGGTCTAGGTGCCTCCAATAAATCAGTTCCTGTTGCATGGCCAATGATTGGTATCAACTTCTCCTGCGCCGCGTGGGATTTCTTTCGTGGTTCAAAGCTCTTGGGCTTCGCGAAACACCTCCGGGTTCGCGAGCATCGCGCGCCGTTCAAGGCGCTTTTGACCCGTGTTTCGGGTGGTCAACGTTGCAGCAGCCAATGTGTTGGTATACAGTTTGTAGTCATCCCAAAAAAAGATGGAGAAGTCCACTCCCACTAAATTAGTGATGAATCACTTTTCTATCATTTTCTATCTATATATGGGGATTGCTATAGGTTGTGACTCGACTTGTACATTTTCTACACCCCTGAAATCGGAAACCTGGACTGGTCCAAGGTCAAGAGTATCATTTAAGGGGACCCGTAGTCATAGTCACTCAACGTTGATTCTGAAAGATACACGGCCTGGTAAACATACAAAAAAGTGATGGGAAAATCACAATTTTTAATGTGACAATCAACTATAATAGTTAACATAGCCATGGAAAATCCCTTATAATTGGAGATTTTAATGGGGAATCCACTATTTCTATGGCAATTTTCAATAGCAAACTGTTAAATTACCAGAGGGTACATAGGATGATTTTAGCATATGCCATATCTGGCAGACTCGGCTTGATGGGCAGATCCACAGTAAACAATCTCCATTTTGTGGTTTATCATTGTGTATATTCCAAAACAAACAAATCTAGATATCATGTATACTAAACCATGATATTCGTGATATCTGGGGTATCCAACAAATTATATGTTCGTAATCACTATCGTTCTGGGGTATCTATGTGGGGCTCTGTGCCTTCTGCCTTCTGTTTCATCCTAGGTTTTGATTATCCCCCAATTTACGGTCATTTGAAAACCAGAATTACAGTATAAACACCCAATTTACTGTAGAAAGTAGAGGAAAATCTATGAAAATCTAGGATGGGTACAAACTTTCATAGATTTTCATAGTATCTAATTCATCATTGGTTTTAACTTTCATATATATATAGTATACAATTCATCACATTGGTTTTGGGGAAACTCCTCCAAGCAATAGCCAGGGTTGATGAATCCTTTGAAAATTACCCGATGACTGCTGGTTGGTGGTTTGGAACATGAATCTTGTTTTTCCATTCAGTTGGGAATGTCATCATCCCAAGTGACGGTAGGTATACCACCAACCAGTATATCTATATATATATATATATCCCAGATGCTCCATGTATGGAATATTTACCAACATTTGCCCTAAAAATCACCCACATGTAGGTAAATATACCATAATTACATGGAGCATCTGGGTATATATATATATATATCTATCTACCCAGTTAATGGGTTCATAAACCAACTGGCTTTCATATTTTTCAGAGGGGTTCAAACCACCAACCAGAACTTGACCCAGGGCCCCAGTTGCGAGCGACTTCCCGCTGCTAGGTGACTCTAATTTTGACCTACTGTGTGGCTCCCGGTTCTGCCTTGATGAATTTGGAGGTAGCAATGGAGGATACCCTCTGGTTATGTCAAAATAGCTATTGAACATTGTCATTTATAGTTGATTGACCCATTAATAGCATGGTGATTTTCCATAGTTATGTAAACGTTTACCAGAGGGTAGCACCAAGAAGCCAAGGTGGTGCCCCCCAGTGATGGAACGTTGGTTGAACCATAGAAATAATATATAATATAGTTACATCACCAAGAAAAACCATAGTGATTGGAGTTATAAACGCACCAACTTAGCTAAACATGGGGCACCAAACTTATAGCAACATCTAGCAACCATGTGTAGAATTATTGGAAAGCAGCCAAGCAATTCCATGGTTAACTATACGATTGGCGGCTTCACATACCAAACAGCACTTTTCCTAATTGTTGGACAAAGATCATTTAGATCCATGAATTACTGCAGCATCGGTCAGGTTCTTGTCAGAATGGGGTGAAGCAGTTTAGTAGTTCCCTTTCCAGGAGTATATGTGGTTCAGAAAATGCTCCCACCACACAAATGGGTTTGCTTGAAAATAAGCTATCCCAAATTTTCATGGTGAAACATCATTTTCCCAACAGGAATTTCATCGCGGTGCCCCATTAAAAAAAAGGTCCGCTCGCCACAAACCCACGTGGCGAGTGGGAGATGTTCCGTTGCCATGATCAGACCAGTGGGCGCCCCCAATATCATGACCATTGTTGATGCTTAATCTATGTTAATCTTCATCAATCCCGTTAATAAGCCCTATTTTTCGTCCGTAGGATTTTACTATGTTCTACTTTCTTGTCCGGTGCCACAAGCTGGGCATCAAGCTTGGGAGCACGATCTGAGGCTCCCAAGCTTGATACCTACAGTATACGTTGGGATGAAAAATCCACCGACAAACATGGGGGGGTCACATGCTGGAGATATCCCACGTAGCAAAGTCTTGGATTATGTTACATTGATGACATTCTGGTTGGTGGTTTGCAACATGAATTTTACTTTTTCATAATTTGGGAATAATAATCCAAACTGACTTTCATATTTTTCAGAGGGGTTGAAACCACCAATCAGCATTGATGCTGGGCAAATTGTAACGACCAAAGCCTGTTCTCCCGAGCCCTGGAATCATGCTTTAGATTTAGGGAATCCCAAAATTTGCCAACATTTCAGGTTAGTGAATTATAGTTATTTACCCTTAATATGTTGAACCATCAGATACTAAAAATATTATTATACTCTAAAATATTATATCTGAGTTATCTTAATATGTTGAACCATCAGATATCTCTGATAGGGATATGACATCATGATATTTCTCGAAGTAGTCGATGATCCAGCGGATCCTGAAGAGGGTCAACAGGGTCAACACAAAACACGCGGAGTGTCCGTACGCATGATAGCTAAGCGATGTCAGAATTATAGTGGATAATACATGATATATATATAGTACACTTACATTCTGATACTAGATTAAGATATGCGATGTCAGAATAGTGGATAATATATTACCCAGATGCTCCATGTATGGAATATTTACATGTGGGCCGTGCAATGGTGTAAATGTAGGTAAATATGCCATACATGGAGCATCTGGGTTATGATATATTATGTATATATACCAATGTGGTAAAGCCAATAGTAATCTATCCCCATTTTACGACCATAGATGGGTGGTACAAACAATCCCCACATGGTAGCTTCATTCTTGGGTTTACCATCCCTGCCAGATGCATCACCGCAGCGCTTTGCTCATGGTGTTTTGTAGAAATCTCGACCGTTGCATCAACGCTTAAAGTTACGTTTTGGCCAACGCAACAGTAACGGACCATGGAATCAAAGTGGTTACAGCTGCTAGAGGGATCATATACATCCACCTGGTGATCCTGGTGATCGTGGTTCCATCCGAGCTTTTTTGCGACGGGATGACCAAAAATGATGAGTATTTGACATTGTCTTTTGAAACATGCCAACTAAGCAACCAAACAAACAACCAACCAACCAACCAGCCAACCAACCAACCAACCAACCAGTGGACGGGACACCAGGCCTTCTTATCCCTGGCAACCCTTATTTCTCGCTGCGACACCATGCCATGGAACACCGGGGCTTTATTGTTGGTGATTTCAGTGCCTTGTTCCTTTGTTCCTGCCGGCATTTTGTTGGGATGATCCTTCAAAGCAAATAGATTTCACATCTATGAGATTATAACCACTATACATACTATAGGGACATCTCTGTTGTTGTGGGTTACAAGACCTTACTGTCACACATAGAGAAATAATTGCTCATAGCTTCAGGATCATTTTTTTGGCGGCGCTGAAGCGTCTGTTCCACAAGGACTGATTTGCCATGTCTAGCGTCCTCTTAAGTACTGTCGGCCATTTTTGTGGATAAGTTGAGGGACGAGGAAAATCACATATACATATACTGTTCATATACGTATTATGATTGTTATGGAGTCATGAAGATTTCTACTGGCTATTGAACTGTTCTTTTTTGCCGTATCGCACGGTGGAACGGTGTCCTTAACCATGGCTGGATGTTGATCAAAGTGGAGGTTCCAAGCTGGGAGAATGAAGGAAAATGAGATATTTTAAGTGGTTGATTTTCCACGTTTTTTTTCCCAGGAATAGTACTTAAACGGTGACAACCTCACCCCGGGCTAGCAGAAGGTGGAGTCCCGCAGGGGATTTCTTCCCAGCACTGCCGAAAAAACTCCCCAGGGTCTCAAAAATGGATGGTCATAACTCTACTGGTTGGTGCTTTGGAACATGAACTTTATGACTTTCCATATATTGGGAAAAATGATCCCAATTGACTAATATTTTTCAGAGGGGTTGAAACCACCAACCAGGTCATGGGCTTGTCTGAAAATATGGTACACGAAAAGCCATAACTCACAAATTTCCTTACTAAAGATACACCAATATAGATTTTAGAACTTTTTGCAAACAGTGATAAATCATGATAAAACTGTTTATAAATAGGAAAGCTGGGATGATGATCGTTTCCTTCGAACTGGGGTTACAAGTTGCAATCTACATCAATCTGTTGCTCCAAACTTTACACAGACCCCCAATTCAATGGGTTTCCGAAACTGGGAAACACAACGTCCATAGAAATCACTATTTTTGCCCCACCTGACAGGTGGGGTCTCTAGATTTTAACAAAGGTGCAACTCCTTCTCACGTCTTCTTCTTCTTCTTCTTCTCCCTTCTCCTCCTCAGCCAGATTGTCGTCTTCCTCTGCCAACTCCGGATGCAGTGGGCTATGCCGGGACCGGAACTCCATATCGCAAGCCCAGGATGCTGTGGAGTGCGCCTGGATGTGAACTCGTGCCAGAGAGAATGCCTGCTGGAATGTCAGAATAAATTCGAGATAGAATGCCAGAATGAATGCCGAATGTTAGAATAGATGCCAAAGTTAATGCCTGAAAAGATGCCAGGTAGAATGCCAGAAGACATGCCAGAAAGACGGTCAGAATGGATGCCAGATAGAATGCCAAAATAGATGCCAGAATGAATGTCAGAATAGATGCCAGATAGAATGCCAGAATAGATGCCAGAAAGAATGTCAGAATAGATGCCAGATAGAATGTCAGAGAATATGCCAGAAAGAGTGTCATATAAAATGTCAGAATCTATTTGAATATATGAATATGTAATTATGCTTATGTATTTATGCTATACAAACTTCCAGATGGCATGTCAGAAACTATGTCAGAATGGTGTGCCAGGGTTGGGATCACACAAAGAAAGTAATTTTGCGGAAAGAAACAAACGCTCTACTGAACATTACACGACCATTTCCTCTCACTGCAGTGCCCCCCAATTATGTTTGTTGGTTTAAGTTCTCCCATCTGGCTCCGAGATATCTTCGCGAAATCTACAATGTGAGGCCCCCCAGTGATGTTAGTTGGTTTAGATTCGCCCCAGTAACTAGTTCGTTACTTGTGTACCATAAACCATAGTGAAATTGGAGTTATTTGCACCAACTTAGCTATCGAACGGGGGCCTCACATTGTAGGCAAGTTTGTCTTGTACAATCAACCTGCCGTTGCCAGTTGGGGTCATCAGAAATGAGCTACAGATCCTCATCTCTGGTGCTTTTGTTTGCCAATTTTGAACGGTTGAATCTCCATGTTTGTTGAATTGATGGGGATGTTATGGGGATTTTATGGGGATTTTATGGTTAAATAGCATGTTATATCACCATAAAATCACCATAAATCCCCAATATCACCATTAAATGATGTGTTTCACATCCCCATATTTAAACGGCTACCACCGTTTGTTCACATCGACCAGAATCGCCCTCGGGACCGTCGCACAGGTCTTGGTGGTGTGGATCGTGGTACTGACGCGCGAAAATCTCATTGCAGGTGCCGCCGGCCAGTGATCGGTGCGACCGTCGTTTTTTTCTGGAGATGTGATGATTTCATTTGAGTGGTGGGTTCCTAAAATGGGTGGTTTATAATTCCTACAAGGTGATGCCCCCAAGTGATGTTAGTTGGTTTAGATTCGCCCCAGTAACTATAGTTACAAGGTATTATAAGCACCATAAACCATAGTTATTGGAGTTATAAACCAACTTATTAAAGTGGATGATTTAGGGGGTGCCAGCATTTTAGGAAATCACCATTGATTGGAGGTGCCTGCTGTATACAAAGCCTATTTTTGAGGGCTATTCCCAGGGATGTGTTGATTCGATATCCGATAACTTCAACGCTGAACGTAATCTTCCAGCTCCCTATTTGCCGGGTCGATGTTAGTTTAGGGGACGATATTTTAACCATGACCATACAATAGGGGTTTTAACTAGATCAAATAATTGGCAATCAAAGGGATTTTGCATCGACCATAACCAAGCATTTCTATGTAGATTAATTACTACTCCACAGAAACATAGTTAGTTATGTTACTTGATATCTGTATTCCATTGAAATTGTGGGGGATACCCTATAGTGGCTATTTTGAGTAAGAAAGATATAATAAAAAAAGACCATCCCCCGACCTCTTTTTTTGGCTTCCTCAGATTGACTGCGACAGCCATGTGAGAAGTATTGTTGGGATGATTTCAATCCTCCCAGCCAGTTAGGGTTTAAGTTTCCCAGATGATACTTTGTTTCCTATTGAATTGATGCCCGATGCAAACAACTATGAGCCTTCAGGCTCTCTGAGTGAAGAATATGCGTGTTTTGTTTGGTTGCTTTCTCCTACGTAAATTACTGTTACATCTTCCATTCTGCCTCATTTTTTTCTTGTTCATGGCTGCATATTATCTTCTGTTTCTTTATACTTGTCGTGTTCCATTCGTACTTAGGGAAATCTGGCCTATCAGGTAGGGGTGGGTTGGAATCACAACGCCATCTCCCTGGAAGGCGCTGGAGAAGATTTCCCAGCAGATTCAATCAGGTGTACGGAACAATTCTATTCAAATGAATGAAATCATCCAATACCAGTATTCCCATCCCCCTAAAATTGATACCTTCCCAGTCCGAAACCATGGCTTAGCGTTGGATCTGTTCACTTTCGTGTCCCAAATGGATTGTATTCAATATCATGTTGGCTATGTATATATATATATACTGTATATATAAATGAGTATACATGCAACTAGACCTCCATGTCAGGATTATGACAGTCTGAAAGTCTGTTAAACCACCTATTTTGATCGTGAAATCACAATCTTTGCTGGTTGAAACAGTGGAACCACCCAAAGCCAGGTTGTAGCCAGTTGCATTTACATCAATATGACGGCAAGGTGGGGCCGTGGGGTGCCCCCCATTTTGTGCTCGTTGTTGGTTCTGTTGTTTTACTTAAGTCTTACCGTTAGTGAATAACGCATCAGATTGAGTTTATATGGATATCTGGTTGGTGGTTTGGACGATTTTTTATGTTTCCAATCAGTTGGGAATAATCATCCCAACTGACTAACTCCATCAATTTTACAGAGGGGTAGGTATACCACCAACCAGATATATATATAGTTATAATATGTTATGATCCCATCATATAACCATATATAACCACTATTGTTGGTATGACATAACCACTATTTTCAGAGGGGTAGGTTGAACCTCAACCACCAACCAGGTATTTGTTCAGCGGGGATGCCATATCAGACCACCAAATCATCCTGATTTTCAGATATTTGTGCTTCTGCAATCGCTTCGCTTTTTAAGTGTTCTGAACATTTTTATGTCAGATGGCTGAAATGCCTAGAAGTTGGTTTATAATTCCGTCTAGCCTCTGGTAAATGTTTACATAACTATTGAAAATGGCCATTTATAGTGAGTTTTCCCATTAAAAATGATGATTTTCCATAGTTATGTTACTTTACCAGAGGGTAGCTAGAGCTATAACTACCACAAGACCGCAAGGTGAACTGGTCAACCTAAACTGACTTTGCTAACTAACTATGGGGCCCGTAACCATGACGTACCGTAAGCGTACGTCTCAGATTTCCGGTTCCAACATGTTGATGCTCAACCTGGGAGTCGCATCCCCAGATTCTGTTGGTTTGGCACTATTTTAGCAGTAATTTAGCAAGTACCCGGCCTGGTAAACCTACAAAAAGCTATTGAAAGTGGCGATTTAAAGTGAGTTTTCCCATTAAATTATCTGGTTATTTAACATAGCCATGGAAAATGATGGCCCATAGAAATCGATGGTTTACCTATTAAAAATGGTGATTTTCCATGGCTATGTTAGTCATAACCAGAGGGTCTTTTTGCACCAGACACATCCAAGCCATTTCTGCTCATTCCGCACATCTGTTTCTTGCTAATTCAACCCTAGCTTGAAGAACGGCTTGTTCGCCTTCTTGTATGTTAAATCTATAAAATTACTTTACTTCGAGTTATCCCCACCATGACATCTATACGTTTTGTTACTGGCAAATCTTCTGGCAACTCTGAGAAAATCTAACAACCCTCACCTGGCAGGTGGGGAATAATGAAATATCAAATCTTCCAAGTATGGGAGGTTTAATCTCATATCTATTGTAGTTACCCCAAAAAGAATCAAAAAGATGGAATTTGGTAAAAGCCATCTAAACCCATCTAAACCCTTAAATTGTGATTGACTGTTCCATCTGAACCCATCTAACGATAGATATTAAATTATCTACCATGAATCATAGCATCTCAAATCCCACATGTTTAAGTATCACTAAAGTAATATACAATTACTATAGGTATTATTCCTTACTGTGATTAAACATCATATATATATAGTGCACAAACATGATGTGGATAATTTCATTGGATTACTATAGGTTTCCGATCGTTTTAACATCTATAGTAATATTATGTGTTACAATCTACTATATATAATAGTAAATACATAGTTGAAATAACATGATATCAACATATATAATCTATAGGCTGCTCAATCGTTTTATTATATGTTGATATATATATATTTACATAGTGATAATAGTTTATCCGGCTTATATACATATAGTTAATATATGTTCTCTTTTTCTAAACTCATCTTTATGATCTATTACCCTTTGGCAATTTAGCATAGCTAGTAAACATGGCCATGTATCGATGATTTACCAATTAACCATAGTGATTTTCCATAACTATGTTAGTTTACCAGAGGGTATAATATATATATATATACATATATATATATTATAACCCATTATGATTTTATACTTGTATAGATAATCTATTATGGTTATGTACGCTTAAAATTTATGATCTATTATAATATATACTACTTAGATGGGCCATGGGATTAGCGATTCGTGGTTAGTAACTGGGTTATAACCCATTATATCCCAAGTACAATCCATTTATTAATTAGTTAGCTAACTCCATGGCCCATCTAAGTACTGTGGATGGCTACGACAGCCACGAAGGAAATGGATGAAAATGATGGATAATGGAGGTTGATAGCTGGGAAAATGATGGAACATGATATCAAGATATCTATTATAATGATCTTATACTCTGCATATATATATATAGATTGATAATCTATTAAATCTATTATAGTTATAGACACTTAATCTTTATTATCATAGTATTATATATATATATATATATTAAACATATACTGTGTATTTACTATATTCATAGTTAATCTATATACTTTATCTCGTTGGTAGTTTGGAACATTTTTTATTTTTCTATATATTGGGAATAACCATCCCAACTGACTTTTGTATTTTTCAAAGGGGTTGAAACCACCAACCAGCCATGGTTTATCAACGTTCGCGCTCTGAAGGTCACCGGCTTCCCCCCGGAAGCGCCCGCGCCGACTGCGCCGGCGCCGGCAGCTCCACGGGAAGCGCCGGTGAAGGTCTTGGCGTATGCGCGATTCCCAAAGAAACCTGGCCATAGAAAGAACCGAAAGAAACCAGGCGCTTTCCGGGAAAAGATGGGGAAAACTATGATCTGACAATGTGAGAGAACATATGGGAAAACTATGAGAATATATATATATATATAATTATATGGGAAAATTATGGGAAAAATATGGTGAAAACTACAGGGAAATATGCGAAAAAGTATGGGACAATTGTTGGGGAAACGATGGAATCAAGGTGGTGCTGTGTGTTTTTTTGGGGGCCAAAGTTGTTAAACTCACTAGGCTCAGTTGGTAAATATTATCCAACTAGTTTACCCTCTGGTAAACTAACATAGCTATGGAAAATAACAATTTTTCATGGGAAAATTCACTATAAATGGTGATTTTCAATAGCTATGTTAGTTTACCAGAGGGTAGGTAATGGGTGAGCATCAAGCAACAAACAATGGCTTACGACTCCTTGAAGAGTATATGAACGTTGGAGGTTTCATAATCAAATCTGGTGCAATAAAACATGGTTGACATATGTTGACATTATTTTTAGCCCAAGGCAATGGACGGATAGTTATGGAAAATTCATGACAAATCAGCATGTTTGATAGGTAAATGACCTATAAATGAGCTATCAATACCATAGGAACCTGTTAAATGACAAGAGGGTAATGATTTTCCCAGTCTTCTGTCCGGAAATATTAACCTCGCAAAACAGAATATAATAAATGGAGATCAATTTATTCTCATTTATGGACAATACGGAGGTTACCTATTCAGCAGGAGTACCCCCAAATCATTAATTTTAAAAGTGTTTTCCATTATAAACCATCCATTTTGGGGTACCATCCCATTTTAGGAAACTTCCATCTATTTACAATTCAAATAAATCACGCTGCCGAACTTGGCAGACAACGTCTCTAGAACTTTAACTCAAGATGGAACCACCAAGTGATTTAAAGAAGATAAACGAGTCGATTAAGAGAAACTAGTGACATGAGTCTATTGAAATAAACATGTGGATACAACACGGTTCCACAAAACGACACGTCAGGATGATGAAGCACCATCTTGTTAAAAAAAATGATCACACGACCAAACACACAAACACATGTTTAAATGCAATATGTTGGTTCTACTTTACTAAACAAAAAAACACATGGCAAAAACAAATAAACAAAAAACGACCATTGTAAAACCATCAGATTTATGACACAACATCTCTTCACTTTCGCACCATTTGCAACATCTTGTAACTACGTTTGGTTTGCAATGGAGCAACTACTACAACTATTTTTCAGTTTGATAACTATTGTTTTACCCATCCAATGCAATCCTCGTCAAGGTCTTAAGACTAGCCAATGGTACATCCCCAGTTTGCGTAGTTGAATCCAGCACATGTTCCGATTGTCATATATGGGTATCAAACATATGCACAAGGACTTTCTGTACCCAGATGCGAACCATGGTGCCGGAATATGCACACCAACATTTGCCCGAACAAAATCACCCAGTTTTGTACGTTCTTATATACCAGCACCATGGAGCAGATGGGGTATGTACAATTGCACACGGTGGATGAATCATGGTGTTTGGTTCATCGTAACCCAGGATTTTGCAACGCATCAGTTTACTCATAGGTGGGTACAGTCATGGCCCACTTGCAATTGTAAGTAGAATTATAACTTCTATAACTAGTTGGTTATATATATATATCATGAAATAAACCCATTTCAGAATAATTGTTTAGGGCCATAGCTGTACCAAGTTCAATCGTAATTTCCCTCTGGTAAACATACCAAAAAATATGGAAAATCACAATTTTCAATGGGAAAACTCACTATTTCAATGGCCATTTTCCATAGCTTTTTGTAGGTTACCAGAGGGTTATCAACATCCAATCTCTCGTGCTTCGACGAGATCCCCAGGACTGGAAGTCGCTACGCCATCGACAAATTCCATCGGGTCGTCGGGAAGGACGGGTGGCAGGTCACCTTGCCTTAGCCCTGGTTCCATGACCGTTAACCCTCTGGTAATTTAACATGGCTATTGAAAATGGCCATTTATAGTAGATTTACCCATTGAAAATTGTGATTTTCCATAGTTATGTTAGTTTACCAAAGGGTAAACGCCTGTCCTCTGGTTGTTTAACGGTTGACGAACTGGAAAGTCACCATGATGTCACATATTTGTTTTTTAAGCATCATGTTTATCATAGTGTTTTTTTCCGGCCAACCAAGCTCTTAAATAACCAGAACGTAGTTTCTTGGTAGGGGGAGTGAATTGCCTAAGGGTTTTTCGATTTACTTGTGACATTTATGATGGCTAGAATAGCTAGGATAATGAGACTTATTATAACAGATTTACTGCTTTAAAATTGAATATGTCTGATTGACTTGAATATGATTACATAGTTGGTTTACATGTAGGTTGACGGATGAAACGCGAGGGAGCATTGGGGAAGGAGTTGCCACTGGTGTACAAAAGGTGCCCCCCCGAGTTGAGTCAAAAAAGGGGTGGTTGGTGTACAGTAGTATTGTGCGATCCTTCGTTCAAAATTCCAGGCACTGCCGCAGCTATTTCTGATGTTTTTGGTAATTTTGGAATGTGCCATTTAGTTGGGGAACGACCCTCTGAACGACATCCAGAAAGACATTGGAACGACCTCCTAAAAAAAAATATATATATATTTATATACACACACATAAGTGTGCTAATAATTATATATTTACATATATTTACGTCTAGATGCATTTAGAACAAATCAGCAGCCAAATTACACCCGGAACCACCCTAAATGCATTTTTTGGGGCTGGCAAATAGCATCTGGCACAGTCTTTGTAATCTCTGCGACGAGACCCCGGCCTGAGCCGTTTCCCTCTAGAACCATGTCTTTATGAGCTCGAGACTCTTCCCCGTGCTGTGCCACCAATGCACGTGCACAAAAAATGTTTGAGACAGGGCCATTTTATAAGGAATTTATCCTGGGCGCACCTAAGGCAGTAAGCAGAAGTGCATGTCCACTAGAAACACAGAGGACCCTACCCGTTCCGGGGAATTCAGACAGGGATCTGATTTTCAGATTGTATGATTATTGTGTATTCAAGGGTCAATATTTAGCCAGTTTTATCAGCTCCCAAACGACCTCAGAACGACCTCTGAACGACATCAGGATTTCAGTCAGAATGACCACTTGTCCACAAAAACCCACAGACGGCAGACCATTCATCCCATTTGCGCTGCGTTCCAGGTCATTGACCTGATAGCAATCTGTTCCACACATGGGTCCATTTTCCCAGTACCCAGTAACACTGTCAAACTCTTCCGCCATGTTTCAAAATGGCCCCGCCATGGGATTAGAAATGGATATGATGTAGCTGATAGCAGTTCTGATGTAGATGCAACAAGCTCTATAGTTCAAACAGCTAAGAATCAAGCGCCGAGACATAAATATGAAGACCGCCGCTTGGAAATCACATGATTTGCTCGCAGGATCACGATTTACAAACCGTTTTTTTTCCAGCTCAGCTATGTTTTTTGGCTTAGGTTCACTCACTCCAGCCATAAACCATAGTTGTGAGAGCATGTTTGCCAATTTAGCTGTCTACGCGGCCCCACCTTGTAAAATTTATTTGTGACATGTTTGATTGCTTAACTGGTTTGTAACTAGGTTGACTATCTTGACAATGTTGACGATATTTTTTGGGAGTTATAACTCTAGTCAGATGGCTTCATGGATCAACTTCGATCAACTTGGGGGCAGCACAAAAGGTGCATTTTGATAATTTTGACCAGTTTATGACCCCACGGGTAGTTTTACCAAATGGTTCATGATTAGTTGTGGTGATATAGGGGAATCGCATAGTTTTTTATTAGTCAATCATAATGATATAGCACATATTCATAGTTATTCATCATGTTTTCATTACATATCTATATGTTACAATATCTAATATACTATACCATTTTTTTTGGACTCCATTTTGGTACTTGTCCCTTTTGGACTTTCATGACTTCACAAAAAATGTCAGGCCAAGGTACCAGAAGATGTCCTGAATCTAATTGATGAAGCTGTTGGGAACTGCGAAAATCGCTTTGGGTGATGGGTGAAAAATCAGAATCTTTGTAAGATCAATACCGTATTTTAAAACTCATACAATTTTAACCCTAATCAATGGCCATTTCAGGAACCTAAATTGATCTAAATCGGAGGTACCTACCATATATAAGGCCTATATAATACTAATAGGATTTTGAAATTCCCATTGGCCCAATACTAATAATATTGAAACAACTCCATTGGTTCATCAACTAGGAGTTTTTACAATTTTGTTGCAATATATCTAAGGTTGGCCATGCCGTTGATCAACTTGATCAACCAGAAAAGGTCAGGCAACCCTTTTGATTGAACGCAGTCGTCCAATAGCCCCATAAAAAACAACAGGGTTTCTGTTTGGTTACATACGCATTATTGGTTGGTGGTTTGGAACATTTTTCATTTTTCCATATATTGGGAACAATCATCCCATTTGACTAACAATAATCCCAATGAACCACCAGCCAGATTAATATTGAAAATCACAATCCAATACGTGGTCTACATGGTCTACGTGGTCTACGTGGTCTACGTGGTCTACGTGGTCTACGTGGTCTCTTTGACTTTGACTACCATGACATATCATGAACTAGCGTTGTTCTTGGACACCATTCTTTGAACCAACATATCAGATAATTATTTGCCAGAAAAATCTATTCGCCAGCCATCCATCCCTTTTTATTTCAGGCATATTTACAGTTTCAACATATATATATAACTATACCCACCAAAATAGGAAAAATACTTTAGTTCGTGTGACCCCCACCATGGCATTTATACATTTTCTTACTGGCAAATCTTCTGGCATTCTATCTGGCATTCTATCTGGCATATCTTCTGGCATATCTTCTGGCATATCTTTTGGCATTCTATCTGGCATACCTTCTCGCATTCTATCTGGCATATCTTCTGGCATTCTATCTGGTATATCTTCTGGCATTCTATCTGGCATATCTTCTGGCAGATGTTCTGGCATATCTTCTGGCATATCTTCTGGCTTTCTATCTGGCATTCTATCTGGCATATCTTCT
>Ga0126342_10009150_pt1 | contig 17743 bp, 10 predicted proteins | sample Cyp1metagenome_FD_92528 | JGI IMG/M metagenome (GOLD analysis project Ga0126342, IMG submission 92528) | Coral microbial communities from Lord Howe Island, Old Settlement Bay, Australia - Cyphastrea 1 metagenome | ecosystem: Host-associated > Invertebrates > Cnidaria > Coral ... | reverse complement strand
GCATGACGTAAAGTGGCAATGCATTCGCCAACAAACCAAGAGTTGTGAGCACGAGCACCCAACGTCCAAGCAAGGAGAGTGACATGATGGATCCGGAGCTTTCGGAGATTGGTCTGGCTCACAGAGACAACGCACAGACACCATCTGATGGAAGCAGTGACTAAAGAGGTGAACAGGCGCAGGCGCAGGGGGCGGCAAGCAGAACAATGGGTAAGCAACCTTTTGTTGGTGAAATACGCGGTGGCGGCCCTTGCGAACAGTTTGGAACTAGAATCTGTCATTTTGCATAGTATTTGCTACTTTTTTGGCATGGTCACTTTGCATTTTGCATGCTTTTCGCTACATTTGGCCATGTTCGCCTTCCATTCTGCATGGTATTTGCCACGTTTTAGCACTTCAACCTCTCATTTGCATGGTATTTGCTACATTTTGGTACTTCAAACGTTCATGTGGGTTTCTTGAGAGTTTCTTTAGTGTTTCATTTAGGGTTTTAGGGTTTCATTTAGGGTTTCATGTAGGGTTTCATTTAGGGTTTCTTTAGAGTTTCGTTTAGGGTTTTCTTTAGGTTTAGGGTTTCTTTGGAGTTTCTTTAGGGTTTCATGTAGGGTTTCTTGTCGGGATTTCTTATCAGGAATTCTTATCAGGAATTCTTATCAAGATTTTCAAACGTTCATGTGGTTTTCTTTAGGGCTTCTTTAGGGTTTCATTTGGGGGTTCATTTAGGGCCAGGGCGGCCAGGGTTTCTTTAAGGTTTCTTTAGGGTTTCATTTAGGGTTTCATTTCAGGTTTCATTTAGCGTTTCTTTAGGTTTAGGGTTTTGTTGGAGTCTCGTTTAGGGTTTCTTTGGGGTTTCATTTAGGGTTTTTTAGAGTATCGCTTAGGGTTTCTTTAGGATGTCATGTAGGGTGTCATTCAAAGTTTCTTTAGGGCTTCATTTATGGTTTCTTTAGGGTTAAGTAATGGTTTCTTTAGGGTTTCATGTGAGTTTCTTATCAGGAGTTCTTATCAGGATTTCTTTAAGGTTTCTTTGGGTTTCACCTAGGGTGTTTACAAAAAGGAGAGAATAAAGCAAAAGAAAAGAAAAAACAAAGAGGTAGCAAAGACAGGAAGCAGAGAAGCAGGGAAAGCAGAGAAGCAGAAAAGAAAAGAAGCAGGTAAAGCACAAAAGCAGAGAAGCAGGGAAAGCAAGGAAGCAGAAAAGAATGAAAAGAAGCAGGTAAAGCAGACAAGCAGACAGGCAGAGAAGAAGGAAAAGCAAAAAGCAGAAAAGCAGGAAAGCATAGAACCAGGAACCCAAAAATAATTCCAAAACCTGCCGCAAAAAAAAATTAAATAAATAGCCCTCCGATAAAAATAGTCCGTGCATTGAAATTGCGTGATGGTGATTGAGATATTGCAATCACTGCTGGCCAATGGACATCCCTCTCAGCACGAGTTTCTCAGTTGCTCAACTACCCCAAAACAAAAGAATTGATGGTTGACACTCATCAACTCATGCTGGACAACAAAAAAGGGTGCTTTAAGGCTTTTGTGTACGGCTCGACTCCAGCCCAGGCCTGAAAAGTATGATGCCGTTTCGATTTGCAAAGACCGGAGCTCCGTTCTCCACTCGAGAGGTCTTAGTGTAGCATCCATTCACCTGGGGAGAGTCTAAAATCCAATATATCCCAATGGGGAATGTAGTGCCCAAACGCTTCAGAGGTCTACATTCCGATCAAGATAGTGACAATTAGTGATTGGTCCAGTTGAAAAAGGCTGTGCCAGTTGAAAGCCTAATCCATTGGACTCAGGAACCCACAATGCCTGGCATGTTTCGCATTATCCAATTGCGGTACCTAAACATTCACGCGTCACGTCCCACATTTCCATGCGGGGCTGTTTTGAATCCCCATTTTAGAAGAAACAAAGCAGCCATACGGGCCAGAATTAGATCTTCTGCAGAAAATACTCGCCGCCGCTGTTTACAGCAGTACATATCCCCATTTCAAGTCAACAAACTTTTGAGTTATCAGCTACTCGTCCGAGTTTTTCGCAAATTCGACACTTCCATTGTCGTCAACCCCACATTGATGATAAATCCATCATCGTTAAATACTTCGGCGAAGGATCTACCAGTTCCATCATAATTCGATCGTCTTTTTGTCCAAATTTGTTTACTGCTTGGTGGTGACTTAACCATCTTGAAAAATGATGGACTTCGTCAATGAGGAGGACTATTCCTTATATTAACCACCAACCAGATATAACTTGATATAACCAGATGATGTTGATTGCTAAACCTCAAAATATCCAAAATATCTGACACGCCCTGATGGTTGCGCCCGCCTCCTCACGCCCGGCACCCTGTACACGGTAGGCGCAAGGCTCAAAGGTCACGTTCAGCACGGCACCGTAGTCCAGCCCCGCATCTGGCGAGAGGTATGGAAGGAGCTGCCCCACAAAAAACTTGGGAAAAATGGCAGAAACTGCCTGGAAAGACGCAGAAAGTTACAAATGTAATCACTCCAAAAAAAGTGGGAAGCCATTGGGATAAATATGTATGATCACAATGATACAATTGTAAATTTCATCAGTGGAAATCATCGATTTAACCAATCAGACTTATCACCATCATGGTGACCTGAAAAAATGGATGCATTTCCATGGGTAGATTAGATTGGCAGGGGGCAAATCCTGGTTTGAGCCGGTGAATTCACACTTTTTCCCGTTTAAAACCATCATTTTTGGGTCGAAAATCACTCTTTTTATGGTTGATACATCTGATACTTAAAAACCCATGTGTAGCACAAGAAAAGATCGACAGTCGTATTTCCAGATATTTCCAGGATGTTTGTCTTCCCAGTATTTTTCAGGTTTCCAACTTCTCTTTTTGGGGCCCAACACCAAGGCACCGGTCAACGAGGAGGACTCCTCCAGGATATTGCCATCAAAGACCAGCTTCGAGACGGCCTTGCCCTCCTGGTGTCAAAAAAATCTTCACCTGATTTATCAATAGGGGGTATACCATTTATATCCATTTATCAAGGGAAACATAATTAACATAATTATCTTTGGGGATAATTATGATTAGTCACGGGTTTATTGATCCTGGGTTGATACTAATAAACTGAACCCTGAACTACTAAATTGTATTGAGGAATTCAAAGTGTTTTAGGCTATTTGAAGAAAGTCGTAGATGTCTAATCAGATTAGGGCAATCTTCACTACATTCAGAAATAAATGTGATAGCTATGTATATATATATATATATGTGTGTGTGTTATGTATATGTGTTGCTTATTTATTTGTCTATCTATTTATTTATGTGTTTATGATGTATTTATGCAATTATATATTTAAAATTATTTACTTTTCTTGTTTCAATCTTTATATCTATCCGTGTAAAGATATATTTTATATACACACACCCCGCGTTTCACATCTTTCTTTTATTCATCCGTGTTATATACAGTATAAATGCATGCATGTAAGCAACCAAATACTGGGGATGGGCACAGCGGACCCACGCAGAAATGCATCGACACCAAATGTGGAGGTCTGGTGGGTGAAGATGTGAAGGTCTGGTGGGCACACGCATCCCAAAGAGGTAGTTCTACCAGGCACTACCAGGACATTTACAACTCAGCCAGCTCCAAAACTATGATGGAATGGTTTGACTGATCGGTTGAGAAGGCTGCCCACATTGGATGTCAAAAGTTACAACTGAACAGACTGGTGGAACCCCATGAGCCACTTGCGGCCACTGCAAACCACTAAAATGTCTCACCAAGAAGTGGGATCTCCCAATTCTCACCGTGTTGTTCGGCCGCATGATGCAGTATTGTAACTTGGCTGGGGCCTTTGGAACCCTTTCCCCCAATATTGAATACCCCCTAGAAACATCTATATAGAAACATCTAGAAACCCTAGTTTGGTACCTACAGTACCTAATCTGTTACTTGGGGTCCCTTGGGTGCTGTCCCACCCAGGCCATCTCCTCCACCAAGTGGTGCACTTCGTTGATCACGTCTGCCACCTCAAGCGGCTCAAGGGCTTCGCAAGAAACCATCGGCTACCCTCGGACAATCATGGCAATGATGGATGTTTGAAAAGGAAAATCATCTATCAATGATGGATTTTCCATTGACATATTGGATTACCGGCGGCTAACTGGGGGTGAACTGGATATCCCTTCAGTAATTTCTTTGCTTCCCAAACGCCACGTTCCACCACTCCCTGGAGAGTAGTCAAACATCATTGTGATTCAGTGCCCGCTGGAAATGTTCAGGTTGTATCATTTGGGCCCCTTTTTTGAATTTAACCATCACAGAAATGTCATAGTCATCAAATCTGGGTTCAGAAGCCCCGCACTTAGATTTCTCATTATTTGCCTTGCCTATATAACTCACCTGTAAAAATACAATGATCCAAGAATACCCATGCTGCAGGCCCCAACAATGGCGCATTGGGGTTCCCAGCCAGCCCCTGGATGATAATCCCCAATTAATATTGGGTGTATAAGCCCGAAACTCATCATCAAGCAAAGGAGGTTTATGTCTAGTCCTTAACAAGGCGTTGGCCGACCAAAGTCGCAGTTCCCACAGTGTCCCATGCCTGGGCTTTCCGTGGTACTTCCACACGTCCCAGCTCAGCACCGGAAAGGAGTCGGATGGGCAGTTTGACGATCTCCTCTTCCTTCCAGTCACAAATTGGACCATCTGGGATTATCTGGGATTGACTTTGGTGAAGTCTTACATCCAGCAATATTCAATTGAAGGCCATCTGGGGAACTCGTGGTAAAGTCTTTTAGGGTCACAAATCAGGCGCCAAAATCAGAGCCTTCCTAGGAGGGATGCTTTGAGCTAGATCTTCTCCAACTCCTCAATGCATATCACATGAGGCACTGACGAGACTGCAAGGGGCAACGGACATGATTCCCCTACTGAAATTTCCTGCAATTGTTTGTTGTTCTGCTCAAGATCTTTTCCCCATATTTTCCAAGGCTTAGAGCTTTTCGATTTTTTGGGGATTGCTATAGTAATTCCAACATACTTCAACCAACTTATCCATCCGCAGAACCCGCAGAAACCGCAGCCCATCTGCACCTGCACCCGTGCGATGCGCGCAGCCAGGTCTAACACCGCGCTACGGAGCTTGTTCACATCGCACCGGTTGGGCACCTGGCGAAAATCAATGAAGCAGAAAGGTAGTTTACCACCACCATAGTCACTTTTTGGCAACCCCTAAAAAAATAATTGGTAAAATCTAAGATGGTGATGAATCACGGTTCTATCTTTTCGGTGGTTATTGTGTTGTAAAAATGAATTTGTTCTAGCTTTTAGGCCGGTGCTGTTGGAGAATGAAAAATGATAGTCAGTTCAAAACAGGAGGGTTGTCTCTCCTTATACTTGGAATTTAATCCACTCAACGTGGTAAACTAATGCCACAAAGTTTGTTTTTAAGCATGTGTTTTTAAATATACTCTCTGTCTTGATTTATGGGAAATGGGGACCATTGTTGCCATTGCTTAGACTTATAAATTGTGGTCCCACAGTGGCGTATTTGCGCCCACAGAGCCACCTTGATGAAGCCCAGTTGGAATGCCCGATGACCGGATTGGCACTATCATTGGCACACGTTGAGATGGCAAATCGACCGAAACAGCTTAGAGAATTTGTTTGGGAGCTCCCTGAGTTTCCCCCAAAATTGTACAGGTTTATGATGACCAGCCAACCCTCAATGAATTGTGGAATACCCAAGTTGATGAAGTGCTTGAGCAGTGCTTGAGGGCTATCATTGATATATCATGATACTTTGGATGATTAATTTCCTCTCCAGTTGCCATGCTGAAAAATGGCTGATTGGTCATCGCCTCCCCAGACATGGGCTGCGCTAAGACTTCCAGTTCTGCCAGTACCTGGCGAGTCGAGGTCACTCTGGTGATATTTTCATGGGGAAAACTGTGACTAGCCTCCAGAAAGCAGAAATCAATGGGTTTCCCTTGAGAATTATCTAGATCTATGGTGGATTTTCCGTACCCTCTTTTGAGACCCAGTTGGCACACGGATGTTCATCCCCAGTCCCCTGGCAAAATGTTGAAATTTAAATCTTCGATGCCAAATATGCAATCTGGCTAATGGTTCAGCACCCCCCGGGAAAATATAAACATCAGTCAGTGAAAAAATCAGTCTGCCAAATACGGGCTGAGAGTGAAGAATACAGAATACATGAGTCACCAAGCACCAGTTGTTGTCCCTCCCTTCTCTGTTCGTATCAGCCCTGGTCCTGCCGGCGCACACCCTCGCCAGGTAGGGCAAGCTCCATCGGAGACGTCATGGTGATTCAAATGGATCGGATAGAGCAAGTGAGCAAATATCCGATATCAAGGCGGCATCAACACTATCTGCAGCATCTGCATCAAAGCAAACAGAATGCACTAATTACCTGCCTGACAGACTATCTTGCCTTGCACGATGCAAAATTGTGTCATCTAACTCTGACTGCTTAATCTGCTAAATGGATTGGCCCTCCTGTTTTTTTTGAATCGAAAGGGGCGACGCAATCTGAGCAGGGTTTTCTTTCCCTGCTTTGAGCCGATGTTTGTCACCCAGCACTGAGATCTGCAAAAGAAGTGCCCTATGCCTCCGTCAACATCCCCCTCGGGGTGGTCTTCCCACCATCTATGTCAACAAAAAACGGTGAATGAAGTGAAGCACAAGAGACGTAAACAATGCACACACAATAAAGGGCAAGACTCTTCAAGACCTTCTGCAACATGTCGCAGCTCTGTGAATTGAGACCATGACCTATCCAAGCCTCACTTCCAGCACAGCCACCGCCAAAGTCATCGGGGATGCCGCGACAACTGTTTGGAGCGGAAAGGGGCACTGCAACTAACTACAGCAGCACTGTGGCTATTGGCGATCCGCGGCTTACTCAAGACATGTGTATACTTTACATATAAATGTATACTATACATAAAAATGTATATATATATATAGATAGATATATTGTGAACAAATTTACCCTTGTTCGGGGTGCAGTATTGTTCGGGTGCTCGGATTGAGTGCGGTTAGCCAAAGGCAAGTGCCATGCAACAGCAGCGAAGACAACGTTTCCCTTTTACGCCTGCGGTTTGGGGTCTTGAGCCAAAATTGGCGTTCAGTATGCAAAGCTGTATACATGCACAAATGATGACATGATACAGCATACTACCGTGCAGTTCCCTTTGACACCCCCCATGCCCGAAGTTGTTTTAAATTTTGGGCACGAGAGAGGGAACAAAGAAATTACGCTGTGCACGCTACAACTACCGCAAAAAGAATCTGTATGTTAATGGTTCACTCCTCATCAGTCCGTTGGACTCAGACTCGAAGATCCCCATGCCAACTTCGTGGCAATTTCGTGGGTAGTGGTATCATGGTGTACAAAGATGAACCCATGTCAAGCTACGCTAACTACCATGTAAATTTGATAATGTCGGCTGTCCGTTGGACGCAGCTAACCTATCGCATCTACGTAGATAGCGAAACAGCTATCAGTGAATCTACTCTGTACATAGGAAAAAAATGAATTAATTGACTGGGAATTAGTGTGAAAGGCAGTCTAAGCCAACTACACTAGCGACGCTCAGAGTCCTCTCAAAAGTTACAGTTCATCATCATCCGTAGCCAACGAAGATGGTGTTCACCACATAGCCCCGTATCGATCACTGGTCAGTCTTCTTCTTCTTCAACTGGGGCGTCTGTTGTGGCTTTTCACTAGGCGGAGGTCGCGATGGCTTAGGTGCAGCCTTGGCAGGCATTGCTTTCTGTGGTAACTTTGCCTGTTGTGTTGGTGCAGATGATGGAGCGGCGTATGAGGACGATGATGCAGCTTCAGAAGCAGTCCCCTTTTGCGGAGGTGGTTTCGGCGCCACTGCTTTGGGCTCATGTCCATGCCCAGATGCAGCGGTCCTTGATGCTTCGGCTGCTCGTTGGGCGCCTTCGTTGTCCGGCCTCGGTTGCTTTTGGATCGAGGTTCGGGGCCATGGTCTGTTTCCATCCCAACCTTCCACGTTGCGCCTCTTTCTCAGCGTACGCCAACGAGTAGGCCATCTTCGCCACAAACATTTCAGCAAGAACAACTCCGCATTGTTGCGCGGCGATCAGTAGTTCTTCGCTGCGTTGGGTCTCACGAAATGCGAGGTACACTGTGAATGCAGGAATTTCCTGGCAGTTCGGGAAGCCATGATCTCCCGATCTGAAGTACGCATAGTGCTCAGACGATGGAAATGCGCCTTTCAACAATCGTGACACGAAGTCACTAATCATCTTCCTCATTTCCCCTTTCTCCTCGTTGGTTCCTTTCATCTTGCTCCTTGGAGTGAGGAATTTCATCCTATCTGGAGTGTATCCAGCATGAACGAGGAACTCCATCATCTTCTCGTACACCTCGAGTGTCTTCACCACATGTTGCATATGTCTCTTGGCCTGCCGCCAAATAACTTTGCCCTGTGACCAAGAAGTCGGTGCGGCCTTCTGATCATACCATTCCATGAGCTGCTCCGCGCTCGGCTGTTTCAAAGATCCCTCGTCGTTCTCTCCAGTGTAAGGACAGATGCCATCAAGGTCGAGTCGACCAAGCTTGTTGTTCACCATCTTGTTGTAATAGTCGTCTGGTGACATCATGACCCTTTGATCATAGTAGTGCTTGTACATCTGCAAGATCTTGGAGATCACTGCATTGTCAAACAGCTGAGCAGCAGCCTCAGACACGTCAATGTTGACGAGTCCCTTGACTGGCATTTTCTTGCATCCGGCCTCCAAGTTCATGGCCCAGGCGGGGAGTTGGTTGGTTCTTTCTTCCGTCTCCAAGGCAGCTTCCTCCTGTTGGGCGTCGATCTCATCTTCTTGTTCATCGACTTCGATTTCGACGTCCTCGGATTCTTCTTCTTCTTTCATTTCTTCATCTTCTTCGCCATAGCCGACTCTGTGGTGTCGAAGTCAAATTGGCTCCGAGTCTCAGCATTTTCTTGGGCTTCGTGTACGGTATCTTTGAACATCGATTCATTCGCCTTGCGAATTTCTTCATCGATTTGTTTCTTGGTGGCTTCATCTTCGTCTTCTTCATCAACTGGATCATCACGACGATATGGCCTGATACCGTGGCTTTCCAATGGGGTCCAACATCCCACGCAAACTGAGAACTTCGTGGGCGTTTCGGTGAGGCAATGCGGGCAGAATCTACATCCAGCCTCGGTCACGGCTTTCCTCTCAAGGATGTAGTCGACCAACTTCAACCGTGCTTCGTACTGCTCCTTGCCTCCTTCAATGATTTGACGGTTCTCGAAGCGACTCAAGATGGTCATGACCCCCATCGTCTCCTCATCATAAGGTTGGCCAGCAGCATTGACGCACTGTCGCGCAATTCGAATCACCGATTCTTTTGTTGCGACCTTCCTGGATTTGACAGATCCTGTCCTGATAACTTGTTCTTCACCAGAAGGAACGATCAGGCGATGCCATCGACAATTTGCATCCTGGATCCATCCTCCACGGATCTTTGAGAAAGGTACAAATTGATCCGTGACAACCTGGCCCGCGTCGGTCAAACGACCGCCAAAGTCCCTCATGAGGGTCTCGGTAGGGATGTAGAGGCATACAAATCCCCCCAGGCGAGTATCCACACTCTTGGTGATGTTCCAGGATGGAGGATCCCAAGGAACATATAGGTTGAAAAACGTGAAGATCCTCGTGTTCCCATCCAAGCCGCCAGGGATCAGTCCCTCCTTCCAAATACTCTTTAAGCGATCCTTCATGGTAATGTGAAAACATACCGGAAGCAATATCACTGTGTTCGGAGCAACTCGATGAGACAAGAGGGATGCTCTCAAAGTGACGTCATTGACCAGGCTAAGCTTGTGACCTGTTGGTGCTCGAACGGCCACCGGGTACAGGAGTAGCCCTTCCTCTGGAATTTTCGTGCTTCGATCGACGTAGTTTGCTCTGCACGTCTCACCGTTCCTGTCGATGTCCGGGTAGAAGGCAAGGACTTGTTCACGGACTCGACGCCCATATCGGGCGCAGTGGAACATGATCCTGAACAGGATACGATACTCATTCGATAACCTGCCTCCTGCTTGTCCCACGCCCGTTTGTCATTGATCCTTCCTCGTGAGGCTAGGAATGTGTGTGGTGTCCTGGATGAGTCCTGCCTCCAAACGTTCTCATACTTGAGGAGGTCGTCGATCGGAACCCAGCCTGCATCATCGCAAACGAGACCAAGGTTGACTTTGTCCATAACCTTGCCCGCATGATGCCTGAGGACGCGATTTAGGGCATTTCTCACGTCTTTCTCATACGGCTCGAGTTCGTTTCTTTGCCCGAATCTGTACTTGATATCGTACTCGACCCCATTGTAGATCTCGTAGTTGTGGAAGAGACATCCCGTGCTCGGCACGATTTTGAGGAATCCGTCGGCAGGGGCCTCGACTCTCCTGTACATGGGCTTGCGGATGTTGGCATCAGCATATGCCGCCATGAAGTCTGGAACCTTCCAAACATCTCCGCCTCCACGAACGATTGCGTCACGAATGACATCGTCGAGCTCATTCCTGGTTCGGGGTCCTTCTTCGGTGATATTTCGACCATGCAGAACTTCCCGGCTTCATCCATGTCACCCACTTCAGACATGTACAGAATAGTGTCGTACCAATGGTACTCTCCAGTGCGGGCTTCAGCTGGCTCTTCTTCAGTAGCTTGTTGTCCAGCTTCATCTGTGCCCTCCTTTCTTTCTCCACCCTCGGCCTCCATGTCCACGTCAGATCTGGAGCTCGCGTCCTCCAATGATGCCCGAATGCCCTTTAACACCTTGTTGATGTCAGCCTTTTTCGGGCCGGTGCAATCGGCATGATCATGTTTCGTACTTCCGCAGAAGATACAAACATTCACGGACTCAGAGACGGCAAATAGGTTTCCCAGCGCATCCAGGAGCTGCTGTTTTCCAGATCTTTCGGATTCTCTGGCGGCATCAGCAAAGTCATCCTGAGGCTCTTCTGCATCTGCTTCCCCAGGATGGGTCGTGGACCCCAGTCCCGGTTGGGCTTCAGCATCATCACCCATGTTGACGTCATCACCTGTGATGCCTTTCTTCTTGTGGAATTCCTCAATTACGAACGCGGCTTCGTAGTCTGTCATACAGTTGAAGTCCCTCATGCGTTCGTAATCACAGATGCCATCGAGAATCCTCAGGACTTCCTGTGCCTTGGCTGGCTGGAGGGTGCAGTCAAATGATCCACGTCTCTTGTCGTTGATCGTTGAAGTGGTTCGCGAGACCGATCCAAACCCTCGGAGAGCCTTCTCTAGTCCATTGAGAAAGTCGGCAGGGTCAGTGTTGATATCGAAAATGTTGACCAGGCCCTTTGTCATGTTGGCGACATCAAGGACGCCCAGCCAAAACTCGATGATATCTCCTGACTTCTCCGCAGAGGCTCTCGTGTGAGCGAAGATCTTGTTCCTGTCTTTGGCCTCAGGAACTGCAACCTGCTCGTAGGCCACGTTGCCGCAGTCCTTGGTGAGGCGGAATGCCAACACATACTCCTTTGATACTGGATCAAAGATGCGCTCGCGATACACGCTGAACTGCTTTCCTCGGCCATTCTTGAAGATTTCTCTGGCCTGGTGGGGCGGTACCCTTACGCCCCACATGTGTGACAATGATTTCATGAGTTCCTCCCCATACCTGAGGTTGGCGTTTGCGACCACTGATGCAGCGGCGAAAACAAGCCATTTCTGGAACCCTTCATTGATGTCCATGTGCTCTAGGCCACAGTTCGCGAATGCCACCTTCAGACGAGCTGCTAGCATCAACACGGACTTCCTGGCACCAAGCGTCGGCGCAGATTTCTTGTAGTGGTCCTGTGTGTTTGCAGAGCAGTTGATGCAAGTCGAAGGCCGGCACTGGTTCATCTCGATCTCATCCATGGTCTGAGCCCTTCGGCAACTGTCACATAAGAAGTCGATGCTGTCATGGAATACAGGAAACCAATAGCACGTAGACATCGGTGACGGTTCCAATTCATGGATTTGCACCATGGGCTCGACCCATCGGGCCTTGTACCGCTTGTCCTTGTTGAACCTGGTTGTTGGTGCACCGTCTGGTGGACCTCTTTGGAAGACAGTTGCATCTGCGGCAGCATAGTCCTCGGGAGTCATTTCTCCGCTGGCGATTTTGAAGACTTGCGTAGGCCCAGTGACTTCCCTCAAGAGCGCAGGATCAATGCCAGACTGGTCGGGTTTATATGCACCCTCGTTGAGCGTTGCAGACTCGGCCAGGTTGTGGCGGATGATTTGCCGTTTGCGGCGGGCAGCCAAGAAACAGCAGTTATCACAGAAACAGTACTGCCAATGCCCGTAGGACATGAGAGAGCATTCCGCGGGGTCCTCCCAGTGCCGACTACGCGCGGGTTCTCCCGCAAGGCGCCCCTTCGTCGTGCAAGGCTTGCAACGCATGCAAGCAGAAGTCACTGGCCTGCTTGTCCTGCTATACACGGTGCTGCTCAGGTCAGGCAGACCTCGGGGTTGTGCTTGGCGACGGCAAGGTCGTGTTGCTACCTGGTCAGGGACAACATCTCACGAGTCCGAGACTTGGTGCTACAATCCAATCCATGGCTGCTGAGCAAAGATGACAACAAAGCAAAACATGTGCAATGGCTGCACGAACGTCACCAGGATTGAGATTGAGTTCAGGGTCGATTGGAGATAAACGGTTGCACCATATTCCAACCACACCATGTAGGGTTTTAAAGGCAACTGTCAACGGAGAACGGGATCTAGAACAGCAATTCGAAAAAGACGGGGCGACTGTGATACGCGGGTTCATGCTGACCCGGCCCCAATAGAATTGCGCAATGCTTGCTCCTCCATTTGGAAGACAGGGATTGGGTCAGAGGGGTCTGTGCCCATGCGGGGCAACTCCACAAGTTGGGTGAAACCGAACCGGGCGCCTGCCGCTACTTATTGTTTCAGTGAATTGTAGAGCGGCCTAGATTGCCACAAATTATGTGCCCGGGCTTCAAAGGCCAGGCACAGAGATGCTCCCTGTTTTGGTACCTGCGCACCTGCTGCTCAAGACACTGCCCAGATTGCCATGCCGGGCGCAATATATCTGCACAGCACGAAGCTTCGTGGCCATCTGAATTTGACCCTTGAAAATGTTTCTCATGGCTTGCAGCCGCAGGCGATTGCGCCATGGCGATTGCTGCACCAACATCACTGCACGATGGTGGCATTTCCAAACCACAGCAAGTGGGGCCTGGAAAGTCGACTGCGTCGAGGGCCAAAGCCTCCGCGGCCAGCCGATGAGGTAGGTGCACACCTGAAACACAGGGTAGACCTCCAAGTTCTTCTTGGTCGCAGCTCTACTCAACGTCGAGTAAGGCCTAGCACCAGGCAGCTGCGCTGCTGGAAAGCGCATCTTGCATCGCTGGAAGAACTGCAACTTGATGGACTGGAGGGCCTGAATACGCAAGAGCGCTTCCTCGTCGAGCGCGATGGCAGTGCCAGGATCGCTCTTGGCTGCCTTGCCTTGGACGCCGCTGTCCAATCAGCCTTCAACCTAGCACCCCGCAGGCGCTTGCCCTCCACGTCCGGGACTGCGTCCATAAAAGATGCAGCTGCATGGCATCGGCTGAGGACAACTGAAAATCAGTCAACGACGTGATGCAAAGCGACAAGATCTTCTCTGTGATGTTGGGGTGACAAGAGAACGACCTTGCAAGTCCTCAAAGAGCTGCGTTGCTGCAGCACCCGCAATGGGAGCAGCCATGCCGGCAACGACATCGGACCTGAACCAAGGGGGGTTGGAGCAAATGACTGCAGAGGTGACCAAATAGAGTCTGGGGCCCTGGGCTAATATCTACAAAACAAGAAATCGATGAAGGTGACATGGAGGCTGCGAAAAGCACTGGCCGTGAGGCTGACGCTCGCACCTTTTGATGTCAAAAACCCATGGGTGCGCCGCAGGAACGGGCAGGCAAGCGCATCGCCGCGAGACCCTGCAGGCCAGAAGGCACATGCCCAGTATATCAACATCAAGATGCACTGCTTGCGCTGCCGTGTCGCCGGCAAGCCTCATGCAGAGAGCATGGAAAGCGTCCAAAGTGGTGGGTACTGGCTACAACAACGAGAGACAGGCAGGGTGCGTCTGCTCCGGGCGGGCGCGCCACCTGCACATCTCTGCAAGGTGAGCCTACGCGTGGCGTGTTTCTTTGTCTGCCCGGCTTAGGATGGCTGCACCATCCGTGGAAAACGAGAATGCAACCGCAGGGACACATGAAACAAGGCAGGGCGCACCTGCTATAGGGGCAGCTGCTCCACCCGGCTGCCCCTTCTACGCATGAAAACGGTGGTGAGCACCGCAACAAAGGGCCCCGCGGCGCACGCGGGGTATAAACAAGCCAGCCCCCAAACCGGCCACTACGTGCTGCAAGTAGTTGGCGACCAAGCGCAGGTCGGTTCTCGGTGGGCCGAGCACGCTGCGAAGCCCATCACTCAGAGCAGTGAAAGTCAACGCGGTGAAATGTCGAAAAGTAGACCTGAACGGTAGCGAAATGGCTGCGGCATGCGAACCAGGCATGAAACGAACTGACCGCGTGAAATAGGCAGGGTCGGGACAGCTGCTCCACCCGGCTCAGAGCTGCACATCGAGCCATGCCCCATGGCAGCGTCAAAGGAAACTTGCTCCGCTGCGGCCAACAAAGCTCCAGTGGCGGCCGGTGCGCGATGCCCTAGCCGCTGCGCGGTGACTACCCTGCCGCTGGCCAAAGCCCTTGCCATTTCTGTGCACACTGCTGGTTGGCGATGGGGAACTTGGAACCTAAGGCAGCTGCGGGATTAACTCCGCCACGGAACTCTACCGAGGATTATTGATTACAGGCAGTTAACGACGAGTCAAACATCGAGCTCCTCTATAGGCGCTCAGCCTGATCTTGTGCCAAGATGCCCCCGACAGTGAGGTACAGGCCAACAGGTCGGTCCTCCACACAATCGTCGGACGTCAGGCGGTCTCTTCAGGGCCAGCCGTTCGAAGTCTGCATCATCGTCCGCTGCTAGCTGTGGATCATCGAGCTCCTCCTCGTCGACCAGCAGAGGGGCCATGGCTACACTGGATCCAGCTATAGGGTGGGAAGACGTCCCAGGTGGTTGCTCCACCGCTCGCTGCTTTGCGCGAGTATGCGCCCACTGCCGCAAATTGTGCGGGCCACTAGTGGGTTCTGAAAAGGGCCTGCAGCTGTGGCAGGGGGTGCAAACCGAAAATGTACAACCTCAGGCAGCGCCAGGTACTCCTCTCTGTAACTCCCATCTACCCTGATGCTGAGCATTGCTGACTTCGGACCACTGCGCGGCCTTGGCAACCAGGGGCTGGGATGCTTCCAGAGCGCGCACCGCAAGATACTGACTGCTCCAGCTTGAGGCCGCAGTAGCTCAAAGGGACAACCAGGCGCATCAGGCTTTTCATCTCCAGCCAATTTCTAAATGCAATGGTTAGCTAAAGTTAGCTATTGGAAAAGCCACTGAGGTAATGACAGCCTCCAGCTCCTGACACTCGCGGCACATCCTCCTCCGATAGATGGGGCGCAACCATCTGCTGCAGCACCACTTTTGCTGCAGATTGCTTCACCTGATCGCCTGTCGCAGGCAGCACGACAATACCAACCAACGTGCCGCCGAAGCGCCCACACAGCTGCATGACTGCTTCGGCGAGGCCCCACCTAAAGCCATGTCTAGTGTGCCGCCACTTGCCGCACGGACACAGGGTATGGTTGTTGAATCTCAGAAGGCAGAGACCACATCATCATGCGTCATCCAGCGCGTGCTGGGAGCGCCATTGCGCAACAGGATCCGCCAGAGGAGGTGCACTCCAAGGGTCAGATGCACTAACACAGGATGCACCTGCAATTTCAGATCAAAGCTATTTTGGCTGCACGAGCCAAAATGGACACCGGCATTAAGTTGAAACCTGTGCACCAAACCTGTGCACAACACAGAATTGCTGTTGCAGCTGGTTCTCTCAGAGGGTCCTGCACAAGCCCTCTCCAGCTGTTGCATTGTCTCAGCTGTTCTGCATTCATTCCTGCTTGTGTCGTTTCTGAATTTCGCCAAGGCGATGGCCTAGGAATGCCCAGATCATCCTCAGTCTTTGGATGCATTGCCACTTCCTGACCCACCTTTTCCACCTTTGCACAGCAGGTCCTCCCAACTCAGCCAGGGCACACCGACCGAAATAGTTGATATGTTTCCAATGGCCAAGAGGGGGATCCACCACACCTCGATCGCAGCACTCAGGAATCCCAGCACATCCGCTACCGTGAACAAATCTATTGCGGATGCCCAAACGAGGCAGCAGCTTTTGATTGAGCCAAAAGATTATATGTGGGTGGCTCTACATGTTCAGTATGACCAGCCCATCATACTTGGAATCATTTACTTCACTTCGAGTGATCCACACCTGAGCAGTTTCCAAAACCTATTTGCGGAATACTTCTAATGGTTGGTTGATTTCGATTCTGCCAACAGATTGTACTAATCCCCTACCAACCAAGGAAGTGAACCCCAAATAACCGTCAAACTGCTCTCCTTGAACGAACCAACACACAGGAGTCTTTTTTTCCGGCCCGAGCTGTGGCTCCGAAGGTCCAGCGTCAGCAGGTCAGGACGCCTCAGCAGTCGCGTCTGTCTCGGGCGGGGCGGGTGCTCCCATTGATGATTGATTGTTCGATTGATATTAACCTCGGATAAATCAATCCACAGATTGATTGGTAAGACGATGCACATTTCAACATCTGAATCCTTTTGGGGTGGTTTTCCCAGGCTTTTGAAGCCAGGGTGTGCATCAGTACCCAACCGTTTTGATGGTACTGGGCGTAGCCCGGAACTGGTCTGCAAAAAAAACAGGAGTCTATCTTCGAGTAGGATCCGGGTGGTCAATATGCATGGTCTATCACTCCAGTTGATTCTGATTTCAACCATCAGTTGGCTCAGTGGATACCAGGCCCACTGTTCAAGCGTTGTAAGAACCCCAGTTCAACCCTGAAAGTGAGTTGATCTTTGACCCTCCACACCGACCCGAAGCCGCCTTTTTTGAGGGAGATTGCTGAGTGCTCCCTTGAGCTGAGCAGCCTCTTCATCACTTCCTAAGGGCGGAGGACGTCCGTCATGTGAGCAACCTGTCAAAGCTCTGGGTTCGTACATGGGGATACACTATGACATGATACCATCCAAATCGTAGGGAGATACGAGGGATGGAGTCAGCACAATAAGGCCTAAAGACTGACAACCTGCATCCTCATCAGGGTGCTGATTTTCTGCCTTTTATGAAATTTCTGCCTTTCTCACTTTGCGGCGATTTCTGCAAACCAGCGGCTTTTTTAAGGGATCTCATGATTTCGAGGAAATGGCCTTTGTCAAACTGATGTATATGTTGAAAATGGTTGAAACAAATGATTGAGAAACATCAGGTACTGACTAAAGCATCCAAGGCAGGAACTTCCGGCATTCCGTGAAGTCCATAAGTCCATAGTGATCACAAACACTTTAGGAATCCAAAATCAACAGAAGACATTTCAGGCATCTATACTAATTTCATCTAATTTCGATCTAAAATCAGCGGAAGAGCCTTCATGTTTTTCATGAAGGCCCCGTCCATCCAAAATGATTGGAAGAGGCTTCAGGCATGTCTGAATATTGGTTTCATGAAGTCCCCATTGATCCAAAATCAGCAGAAG
>Ga0126342_10009149_pt1 | contig 17744 bp, 17 predicted proteins | sample Cyp1metagenome_FD_92528 | JGI IMG/M metagenome (GOLD analysis project Ga0126342, IMG submission 92528) | Coral microbial communities from Lord Howe Island, Old Settlement Bay, Australia - Cyphastrea 1 metagenome | ecosystem: Host-associated > Invertebrates > Cnidaria > Coral ... | reverse complement strand
GGCCGTTTGTACAGCTTGGCCCAAGTAATAGCTTTTCGCATTTGCACCAGACGCTTCTGAGAAAACAGGCCGCTGCCTCTTGACCTTTAGCCTTTGTCGCTGACGCTACCCAGCGCTCCGCACAGAGTTCTAATTTTTTTTATGGGGGTGCTAGCTGCTAGATTTGACTCTGGAATTTAAATAGTTCCTTTCAGAAATTCGGAATTCCACATTGAAAACATATCATTTGCTTCTTTCAGAACATCAGTTCTGTGGTTGCATGAACAAGTCAAAGAAACAGAGTGAACAAGGCTTGACTGCAGAGCTGTTTCCTTCCGAATGTGTCTCCCGCACACAGGCCCTGCGAAGAAATCCTAGAAACCAAAGTACGACAGGAAACAAGGAACTTGGGGCACCAAGAAGGAAGCCAAGGAATCACCAGTAAAGTGCTGAATGTTTAAAGGCAAAGTGGTGTTCAGAAATGATACTGTAATGATAAAAAATGTAGAAAAAACACTTAGATGAATTCCAGAGTCCATTCCTTCCTGATGTGTCTACATCATCCCGGGATGAAGAATCAACTCTTGGATTCACCCTCTTCCCAGGCAGTTGTGGAATAGCAGAATGGACAAAGATGCCAGCACCATTTAATACCCTCTGGTTATGACTAACATAGCCATGGAAAATGGCCCATTTATAGATGGTTTACCTATTAAAAATGGGGATTTTCCATGGCTATGTGAAATAACCAGATGGTAGAGTTTTTGCAGAATGCATGAAACATCATTGAACATGTTTAAAACTATTATGTTATCTACGTACATGCAATGCATATATCACAGAAAACATCAGATAACCATAGATAACCCATATTGCAGTCCTCTTCCCACTGCCAGGCGTGTGTGCTTTGCACCACTAAAGTGCAGCTGGTTGGCGAGGTCGGGCGGAGATCCATCAACGGGGGCAAAGGCAGCTCGTTCATAAAGGGTGCTATGGCAAGTTTAACCTACAGAAAATGGGGATTTAATGGGAATTGAATGGGAAAAAATGGATGATACTGTACCTCTGAACATTTGTGACGTCGCTGCGCTATGGAAGACCTTAATTTGAATGGGTAGATCATCTAATGAAACATGCTCCATTTTCAATAGCTATGTTAGTTTATCAGGTATCCAGAGGGTACCATTGGAAGACGGAACATGATGAACAGACCTAGCAGTATCATCCGTACTGATACCACATTTGACCTCTAAACATCATCCCTATGTTTGGGTGGCCTATTTTCAGACACACCCATGTGTAGACAATCACAGCACGCTTCAACACAGCGATGTAACCAATCAATGTGGATATGAGTGCAGATATTTCTGATATGCTACCTTCCAAAAAAGGAGGATTGATTTTTTCTGGTAGGGGGAATCAAAATTGGTATTCTTGCTTCAACAATCTTCAACATGTTTCAACCATACCTGGGACGTGTGGTTGAGATGACTAGTATTTAGTATTATTATTATTACTATATATATATACATGTATATATATATATATGTAGGATTTATATATATACATTATATATACTATATAAATATATATATATATATATTATACAGAATTATACCTATTTATAATGTTTATGACATGTTTTGGATGGCTTAAACCACCAAGCATTTTCGCATTTTCTTTCCAAGAAAGGAACCACCCACCCTATAGAGGCCACGGTGATCTTGGAGCGCTCCGAGAGCGTGGCGCTGGCTTTCGTTGGGGTTCTAGAAACAGAAGGAAACCCCATAGGCAAACCAGTGAGTTGGTTGGAAAACCATAGGAAAAGCCTGAACAAAACCTACCATCTGGTAATTTAACGTAGCTATTGAAAATGGCGATTAATAGTGGATTTTCCCATTAAAAATGGTGATTTTCCATAGCTATGTTAGTTTACCAGAGGGTAACTTTGGTTTCTTTCCGAAAAAAATGTCAAGAGCCGTCAAGAACCATTTTGTTTTGAACATTTAGACTTCAACGTCTTCTAACGCGAAACATTGGCATGTTTCAAGCCATGGAATGTCTAGACCTAGGGATGTTGGATCAGAAGACAGGGTCGCTCCAGTCCGTTCCAGGTAAAATGATAACCGCAAGGCCAATTTACCCCTTGTTGGGGTGTAATCCTCCAAGATGGATCAAAGCCCCCTACATTTGTTGCCACATGTTCATGGCTTAAAACTGGGATGCACTGTATCAACAAACATGGCATTTACCCCCTGGTCAATAAACAGTTGGACCCTGAAAATAGCCAATTGTTAATGGAAACTCGTCTTCCAACCCCGACAACTGCCAGGGTCTATGATGCAGCAGTTATTTTTTGGGGGGTCGAGTGCAATCACGTTAAGCTCATGAAATCTATGGATGGGTCATGATGGGTCTACACCCAGCCGTTCTCGCTGCAAGACCCCAAGGGGGTCTGATCCGACAGAGAGAGGGAAATACAGCGAAATCTTGTCTAGTAGATATTCCTGTAGATATCTTGTTTCCTGTTTATACTGACACAAAATTATTTGGTTGGTGGTCTCAGATTTATCAACCCGATTACACAAATAAATGGTGGGAATAATGTGAAGCCAACCAGTTGAGGAAGCACCCACAAGATAGTTGCCCGTTTTCTATAGTAACTAGTTGTTTTTTCCTGCTGCTGTAGCTGTTTTTTTCCCGGCTCGCAGCAGCTTGCGATGCTGGAGTGGTAGGACCCAAAGAGCGCCAGAAGGAAACTTAGAAGGACAGCTTCATACTTGGATAGCAAGAAGCTGAGTGAATAGTAATTTGATTAGTGTGACGAAAAAAGTTTGGATTCAACGATGCAGCCCATATACGCTATATAAATATCTTTGAGGGCCTGCAAATAATAGTCTTCACGGATCACGGTTCCAGTGGAGGTGTTGTCAAAATCCGAAATCGAAACAACAAGTCTTCACGGATCCACAGTTTGATTTCTGCTCTCATTTCATCACCATTTCAACACCGTTTTACAGCCACAATTACCACGGTAAACGTGTATCGCTTCTGCCATCCAGCTGGTAGCTCCAGTGGCGATCCACTGGCGATCCTTGGCGTAGCTCCACCAAGGGGCACAACGGATGTGAGATCGCCATGCTACCCATGGGTATATCGGTATATCATTGGATATCCTATGTTCAGCCATGGCAAACGCTACAGGTGTTGTTTTTTTAAAGCCATATATTTCCTGAAAAACATGTGAACAAAAACAAAAAAAAACGGACAACATCCCAGTAAAGGTTGAACCTTAAGCAGATGACCCGCTGGTGTAGGGCGGAAGATTTTGAACTTTAAGAAGCAAATACACTGTAAAATATCACTGGTAAAAGAACATGTGTATACGTATACGTGTGTATATATATATACAGTATATGAATATAAAGACGGTTCACACCACGTGTTTTTTGTGATTCCCTTCATTGCGGTAAACGCTGTGTGATATTAAAAAAATCACCGACAGATCACCACTGCTCAATCCAAAGATTTTGATATTTCGGCAAAACAGAAGGGCAGATAAAAATGTCGTCCAAATCCATCTTTAGGGGTACATTCAAGTTGGTTAAAATATCGACATCTTCATGTTCATCGATTTGTCCACATGAATCACCAAATCAAAAAAAATGATGTGATAAAATAGAGTGTTTCTTATCCCATAGGATCCATGTATGGTATATATGCTAACATTGGGGGTATATTGATGGTAAATGTTACCATATATAGCATACATGGATCCTATGGGTATTGGTTTATCTAGGTGACCACTTAAAACCCATGAGTTCACCTCAGCTGCTCGAGAGCCATTTTTTGAGGATGGCCAGATGGAGGATGCTGCCGAAGTAAACGATGACAAGGGACCCCCGAAGTAAAGGGCCTCAGCGTCTGTGAATGGAGTGGGTGGTCGCAATGGGAATGTGGGATTCACCCAATGTCATACCCTCCGGTAATTTAACATAGCTATTGAAAATGGCCATTTATAGTTGTTTTTCCCATTAAAAATGTTGATTTTCCATAGCTATGTAAACGTTTACCAGAGGGTAATGGGATACCGTACGATATTAAAGGGATCATATGGATTTACTATTTATCGATCTGGGATAGGAGCATCATCAGTTCATATTATGAAGCTCCTATCTCAATATACATCAATATACCATATTATATCCCATGATATGATTATCATAATTTATATTTGGATGGGAACATCATGGATGATTCTGGGATAACTTGCCTTGGTGATGCAAAATCCTTGTGGTGAAACCTCCTCCAAGGCTTAGATGCATAGAGGTTTATTCTGATCCCCAAATTGTTAATTGATGGGGCGGTTTAGTATTGTACCCCATTATGTAACATTATAATACATTATATAACATTAGAACATTATTATACATTATATATATAACATTATAACATTATATATAACATTATATATAACATTATATATAACATTATATATAACATTATATATAACATTATATATAACGTTATATATAACATTATATATAACGTTATATATAACATTATATATAACGTTATATATAACATTATATATAACATTATACACAACATTATATATAACATTATATATAACATTAAATGTAACATTATATATAACATTATATAACATGTATTCGCCATTTGTTGTTTCTTTTTTTAATAGGGGGTGTACTTAATTTTGACCCATCATGCTGGCGGATCAGCTGTCAGTTGACAACATGGGATGAATTTGGATGAAACTGGCTTAAACATGATTTACAGTGTGGTGGCCCATAGTTACCGAAGTTGGTTTATAAGTCCAATAACTATGGTTTATAGGTGATATATCTATAGCTAATGGGGTTATAACCCATTTATAACTTGGGGGGCACCACCTTGTAGGCAACGATATCACGAACCAGCTGAAACAGAATGAAGACCCATTGCAACATGATCTTTTGCAACTATTCGATGTGAATTTAACAATTTAGGCTTTGATATAATATATATAGAGAGAGAGAGAGAGAGCGAGAGAGAGTGCATATGTTTGTCGGCGATTCTTTGGCCAGTTGCTTGGCGATTTATGCATGGCACAGTGCAGACTGAAGCAGCATTGATGCTGATTGAACCATTTCTCCGTTCTTGTTGTATCTATCAAATAACTATCCTATCAAATGTCATCTTCCAAACCACATTTACATGCATTTGCATCCGTGCTGCTCGAATCATATTCACTCCTACGATTCTACAATCTTCCTCTTGGTGGACCCTTTTTTGCGATATCTTGACCCTGATTTTAGCATCGGTTTACACCTTAATTCGACCTTTCTTTTTTTTTCAGCTAAAAAGTGGTTCCAAGGTGTTCGGCCTCGGCAAATGGGGAGGTTGGGGATGGGCATGAGACTTTGGGGATGGTGACTGGTGACTGGTGAATCTGGGAGTCCAAGTGCCTTGAATTCCGCCAAGTGAACGCCAGAACCACATGCAAAGGGTGGTCCAATGTTGTGCATTTGGCCGCCAATGACCCAATGAGTTTAGGGAGCTTGAAATTTGCAGCTATGTTGTCGGGCATTGGAAAGCTTTCAACTTTGGCAGGACGAAATTGAAGCAGAAGAACATATGAACCTTAAATGGTAACCAGCAGAATCCACAACATGGTGACATGGTGTCGTTTTGCGTGTGATGTGGTGTTCTCGTTAAGCTTTTTTTTGCACATTCCTGCTCATGATCGAGCCATTTGTTCAGCTGATGTCACTGGCAGGCTGAAGTCACCCAAAGGACAGAGGCCGAGGGAACAAAGGATGAAGATAACGTGGAGGATGAGGATGTCGAAAGAAGTCAGAAGGTAGAAACAAGTGAGGATGTTGCAAAGGTGGAGGAGAAAGCAGTTGTTGAAGAGGAGAAGGCCGTGGCTGAGGAGGATAAACTTGAAGAAAAGACTGTAGTTGCAGAAGAAAAAACGGATGAAGAAGAGAAGGTGGTTGAAGAGAAGGTGGTTGAAGAGAAGGTGATTGAAGAGAAGGTGATTGAAGAGAAGGTGATTGAAGAAAAGGTGGAGGAAGAGAAGGTGGAGGAAGACGAAAAGCTGGCTGAGAAGAAAGTAGAGGTAGAAGAGAAACTGCTTGAAGAGGAGAAGGTAGAGGAGACAACAGTGGTGACTCAAGAGGACAAGGTGAACGACAAGGAGACGGACTCCTTGGAGACAGAGGAGAAGGCCCAAACCGTTGGCAAACCGTTGGGCTGTGCAGCGGCTCAATGGGAGTACACTACGGATCCCGAAACTCTTTGGTTTCAAATCTATCTGAAAGAGATTTAAGGCCTGATATAACTATATATATATGGATGTTTGGAACAGCAAACACCTATCAGATCATCATAGATCATCTATGTAAACCAAATCTATAGCGGAAAACACAATAATATTTTATCGATTCATTGTGTCATATTGTGTCATATTGTGTCATATTGTGTCATCTATCAATTCCCATTCAATGTAACATTCCCGGTTGGTGGTTACATTTTTTTATTTTCCATATATGGGATAGTCCTTCCCATTGATGTTCATATTTTTCAAGATGGTTAAAACCACCAACCAGATTCCCATTGAGTTTATCTATCAATTCCCATCCATCTATCAATTCCCATTCATATTGCGTCATCTATCAATTCCAGCCACTAATACAGAGTCATTTTTCATGATGTCATAATCTATCAATTCCCATGTTATTCCCATGTTATGACATTGATAGATTATCTATAGCAATATGGGGACAATTATCCATACAATTTGTCATTCAAGATGGTTACCCTCTGGTAAACTAACATAACTATGGAAAATCACAATTTTTCATGGGAAAATCCACTATAAATGGCCATTTTCAATAGTTTTTTGTATGTTTACCAGAGGGTAAAACATGGTTAAAACCACCAACCAGATTTCCCATTCATCGATCATTCCCGGCGAGATTTCGGCTGTACCTCAAGCGGTGGACCCTGTTGGCGGGAAGCTGGAGGACAGACGGGATGCCCAATGGGCTTTTTGAACCAGAGAAGCGATGGTTTCTATCGATGAACATCGCCATGTTTATTGGGAAAAAATCATCATACCAGTGGTTAACTAATGGTGAATTAATGGTGAACTAATGGTTGGAAACGTGACAATTCTGGGTGAATTATAACGACCGAACCCTGTTCTCCCGAGCCCTGGAATCATGGGAATTGGATTCGGGAAATCATGCCCTTTTATGGCCGCAAGATTCAGGTGAGTGAAATATTATAATTTACCCAGATCATAGCCTCTGGTAAACGGGCGAACATAACCGTTGCTGCTGAGAGTGCCCTTGGATGATTTCTCCAAATATGATTTCATTCCCACCGTGACTGTTGGGTTTAAACCTCTGGGTCGGCTGTATCGCGGTGGGTTTACATAACGAACTGGAAGGATCCACCATGCTATCAATGGGTAAATCCACGAACTAAATCACAATTTTCAATAGCAAACTGTTTGTTTACCAGAGGGTAAATCATCTGCCAATGGCAATTTTATAGCCATAAATTATTCATAAATCATCTGCCAATGGCCATTTTCAATGCTATATGTATAGCTATGTTTAATTGCCGAAAAGGATCTGGAGTGCGCCGAAATGGCCAAAGTGTTCAGTGGATTATCAAATAGGTTGGGATATCATGGGGATATACCAAAGTCGTAAAGTTACTATCAGGATATGTATATAACCATGATGGGAATGGGTGAGACATATGTGTGCCACTGTCGAAACATGATAAACATTTATTATTTTCCCATCTAGAGGAATGGTCATGTTCCCATTCATTGGTGAAAATAAACTTTATATATGCCTCAATGATTGTGGATGATGGTACACTGCATGCCCCTTAAGCCGTACCCACAGATCTATATATATGAAATTGAATTCTCAGTTTCACATGTTGTTTGAAACAAACAATCGCACACACACATATATATATATCATATATATATAATACAACATTATATCACTAGAATGAAGTAGGTTGACTGAAAATGGGCCCCAAAAAAACTGCAAAAAATCATCGTTTTGCCGTTTTGCCCATGATTTTCCCCATTGGTATGACTTTTGGGGGTATCCTCACCATCAGGTCGCCAGATATCAATGGTGACAGGAGACCAAAGCTACTCCTGAAGACGAGGCCGTGGATCATTTTTTTTCGACCTTGGATCTTGATTTCATATGATTTCTATATCTGGCTTTGTCTGAAAATAGGGGATACCCAATATTTGTCAAATAGCCATGGGGAAAATGGGAAAAATTGGGAAAATGGGGAAAATGGTGATAATCCATTGGAATGTGGGGTACCCTATTTTCAGACACGCCCATATGGCTGTGTGTCAAACTTGGGTATCCTCAAATCATCCAGTCGTCATGGATGACCATGACTTAGCATTGAACCCCACGGTGACGACTGAGGATCCACGATTTTATGAAACCCCCTATAACTGGATATGTCTCAAAATTGGGTACCCCAAGAATTAGAGAATTGATGCAAAAAAATGACTACCATCTGTGGTCCCCTGGATATTAAATTTAGACCCATATCCATATATCTATCATATATCGTAGTACGAGGTGGGGCCTTCTAGATAGCTAAGTTGGTGCAAATAACTGGGCTTATGCGCGATACAACTATAATAGTATCGTTATTCGGGCTTATAGGCAAACTTATAACAGGGGGACCCACTTTCCACACATGTATATATATATAGAATAACTATATTCAATATACATTAATATATATAATATTATAATTATTATATATATACTGTATATACACATGCGATATATATATATACACATGCGATACTGTAGCCTTCAATGCTGACCGTTCCCTCCATCTGTTTCGTTGCTTCCTGCAGGCCAGTGAGGAAAGCCCATCAGATCAAGCAGGAGCTGGGAATAGCCTGGGCTTTGGTACCTGAACATCGTTGGATATGGTTAGTAAGGGTTACCCCCAAGGGCCATGATGACGATGATGATGATGATGATGATGATGATGATGTGATGATGGCGATTTTGATGATGATGATGATGATGATGATGATGTGATGATGGCGATTTTGATGATGATGATGATGGTGATGGTGATGATGATGATGATGATGATGATGTGATGATGGCGATTTTGATGATGATGATGATGATGATGATGATGACGGTGATGATGGCGATTTTGATGATGATGATGATGATGATGATGATGATGATGATGTGATGATGGCGATTTTGATGATGATGATGATGGTGATGGTGATGATCCTGATGATGATGATGATGATGATGATGATGATGTTGATGTGATGATGGCGATTTTGATGATGATGATGATGTGATGATGGCGATTTTGATGATGATGATGATGATGATGGTGATGGTGATGGTGATGGTGATGATCCTGATGATTATGATGATGATGAAGATGATGATGATGATGATGATGATTATGATGATGATGATGATGATTCATCCATTTAGTGGCCTTCCAGTAAATGTTCAGACAAAGCCACATGGGTTTAAGCAAGAGACACAGGGGTTTAAATGACAAAGACGATGGTGAATTAAGTCCCATCATTGACAATGAACCCACAAATCGAGATTGAAATGAGTGCCATGTTGTCCGGGTAGCTTTCTGGACCCACCTTTACGGCTCATCATAACGTGGTGAACCCACTAATTATAATAAACCCCCCCCCCAAGCCATCATTTTTATGGGTCGTATAAACCATCCCCAGCCATGGTTGGTTTTTGTTGGTTCACCACAGTATTGACTATGAAAGAAACATCCATATAACTTATGGGATCTTCTGGGTAAATATTGGCCGAACTTTACAGGTTAGTGAATGATGGCCTCCTATACCCACAATGTGAGGCCCCCCAATGATGTTTGTTGGTTTTTAAACCCCAGTAACTATAGTTATAAGTACCATAAACCATAGTTATTGGAGTTATAAACCAACTTGGCTATCTTGGGGGCCTCACATCGCAGATAACTTGGAGTTCTCCAAAAAGAAGTGAGCCATCAATGAAGGAATCTGGAAATGGAAAGTCATTTGGATATGTTGTCCATGTACAACGTGGCATAATTATTTAGTAATGTGGTAAACCCAAGAAACAATTCCCAATGTTATTATGATATGCTGTTTTCATGGGTAGAAATCATCCCCAAGCTATTCCTTGTGGGATCGGTCGTGAAATGATTAAGGGCCTACTCGTTGGTTCACGTTGGGTTTCTCGTGTCGATTTGCTTAGAATCCCCCGAAAAAAAAAACAGTATTACCCTCTGGTACACTAACATGACTATGGAAAATCACTATAAATGGCCATTTTCAATAGCTATGTTAGTTTACCAGAGGGTAAACAAACCGTGCCAGGAGAAGAACAGATTCAGCTTGCCGAACCAGAGGCCGATGTTCCTTCAGACATGGATGTTGAACAAATCGGAGGGGCCCAGAGGGCGGTTCCTAAAGCTAAATTTCAACAGTTGTCAACTACATAAAATTCATTGCCAAATAATGTTTATAGTGTATATAATAGGTGATGTATAGATGATTTTATACCAAAAATGCAACACAACCCTGATTTGTTTGTGGAGTTTTTTGGGATGAAAGCAAGCAACCGGTGCAAAGTACAAATCCACCTGGCTGACTTCATTTGCGCAGGGCTGGTTCCTAGATGTTCCGGTTTCCCTGTTGACGAGTTCTGATTTTTCTATATGAAATTTCATTAAATTTATTATTGCATAGTGTTTCATGAAAACTTTTAGATTGATTTTTTTAAGAAATATGTTGGGCACAAGTCGCCAAATAGTGCATACATGGATCATTTGGGTGTTTTTTGCGCTGTGGTTTTATGGCAGCCTTGTCGCTGCATCACCGTTTTTGTGGCGTGGATTAATCCATGGCTTCTCCAAAGAAAGGGCCAGAGAGAAGTGTCTTCCCATTGAGGGTCCCAACATCGTCCAAAAATGGCTGGTTGTTCATAGGAAAAGCATGGAAAAACATGGGGGGGGTCATCGATTTAAGACACCCCCCATATCACATCCTGAATAAAACCATTCTATCTTTAGGGGATAACTAAGGTTTGCTGGGCATTGAGTTTGCTAGGGACTATTGGTAGTACTCAAAATCTTTCGAAGTCATTGCTGCATTTGATCCCAATACAGGTTCAAGCATCAAATCCCTTTGTTTCTGTCATTTTTGTTGGTCAGTTGTTGCATGAAGGAACAGGAACCACCAAAAGATGAAGGAGAAGAGGCCGCTGATTTGAAAATCACTGTCAGGGGAGGATGCACATCGAATTGTCCCAAGATTTCGGCATGTTTTTGGTGCAGTGGTGAGTCATGTTTTGTCAACAGAGGCTCCGTTTTGGATGCATCATTGTGGGATGACCATACACCATATCCCAACATGGCCCGTGGGGTATCACAGTGTTGGTCCAAACATGTCTTGATATGAAAAAAGGTGATGTTAGTTTCCTGTGATTTCGGCTGAAGAACCTGGAAGATCCTGGAAGTCAGTGGGTGGGCTGGGTTTGCCACATGAGTTTATGTGGCGATGTATTGCATTTTGCGCTGAATCCCTACCTGTCCAAATTTTAGGAGAAGGACGGGCCAAAGGATGAGGGAGAGGCAGTGAACTCGGGCAAGCGAAACCCGAAGTTGTCCAAGAAAATGGGTGGTTGGTTGTATAAAATGGTGAACCCCAAAATGATTCAAATGTGATTATTTTTAGAGGGGAAACGCTTGGATTTGGGGTACCGGTACGGGTATCCCAAATTTAGGAACCGCCCCTAAGTGACTTTTTTGGGAATCTTGAGCCAATCTGATGCAAGTTGCAACACGCTAGACAGCAAGTTGTGATGCGACTGGGCGGAAGTCGTATGCTCATGCTGGAATCTTACAGGGATGGATTTCAAGCACAAAATGACCTGGATAGCCACCCAAATACCTGAACATGTTTTTTTCTTACTAAATCAAGCTAATACTCTCCAAAGTGACATAGCTATGGAAAATCCATGGACATCCACGATTTGTAGATGAAGGATGATTTTCGAGACACCCATGCATTTCCATAGCGATTTGCATGAGTTGAAGAAGCATCACCATCCTGTAAGGTTTCATGAGCTGTATCCCTCGGAGATGTTGCGCCGTGATTTTCCATGTGAAGGCCAGAGAAAGACCAAAGGATGAGGGAGAGGAGGCGAAAACAACACTCTGGATTTAGGGCCTATTTATGGGTGAGCAATGCCCAGTTGATCCCTGTTTGTTGAGTCGCTTACATATGGCTGTATATGGGTATAAACTATACTGCTGTATTTGGTTTGAACATGATTATTCTTATCCACTATGGGTCTCGTACTGTTGTTGGTTGTGTGTTTAAGTTGGTGGGTTGAACTGACTGGCTGACTAAGAGACAGACCAGACAGGGCGCTGCTGAGGCAAACTCCTGCCAATGAACCAATATATATATATATATGGGTTTGTTTGAAAGCCATAAATCCGTCACCAATTATCATTATCCCCATTAAAATGACCATTTGGGAGGTATACCCCATTTTCAGGCACAGCCATATGATTTGCATGCATTTGAATGATTTAGAAAGATGTCGAGCGATCCTATCATGACCTGCAGATACAAAGCCATCTTGGCAGATGTCAAGCAGGGTTTGAACATGTTTCCAACTGGTTCCGTTCGTTTTATTGTTTGAAATCAAACTCAAATAGACCCATAATTACCACTATTGACTATTGACCTAGTATCTATCTAACATCCATTTAGTATATTTAATGGAAACCACTTTATCAAGTAATAATCCATGTATATATATATAGTATTATATATAATTATATATTTCCCGTATTGACCCATGGAAGCCCACATTGACCCATGGAAGTACTAGTCTCAGGCCCGGCCGCTGACTCCTCCAACCTTGGCCGTTAAGGCGGAGAAGGTTGAGGTGAACGGAGAGAACACAACCCCCATTGATGAGGAGAAGGCCTGATTTTTGTTGGTCCTGATTTGTTACTTGAGCTTTGTTGATTTCATCAACATATATGATGTTTATGGGTGAAATGATAGCTTTATATGATGTTTATGTGATTATATGGGTTGATATTGTCATCATCTAGTGATATATGATGTTTATGGGTGAAATCAAAATCGCCACATTGGATAATATATTAGATCTCAATCACATTCAATCATTTGGTATGTTCAATTTGTGCTCGGTATATGTACGACTGATATATGACAAGCCTCTCCTTTGACTAGCCATCAGTGCTGTCATGTTTTGGGCTATTGAAACCCATCAGCTTTGGAACAGATCACAAATTTGCCCCAGTTCTATCCTCACAATGCTGAAACTTATTGAAATCTCAATATTCGGAGTAGCATCATCATTCTTCCGGAGGATTTATCATATCAACCCCGGACTCATCAACCCTGGTTCATTGATCAGGGTTCCCACAGTGACAACATGGTTCGTAAATGGTATCCGCTGGTATCCCCAAAATAAGACAGCCTTTGGGGTCGACTAATCTGTGGGATGTGCTACTGGGTATCAGGCTACTAGGCTATTTCTTCCATTCGCGAATATCATAATATATAATATATATCATCATATCTGGGGTTTCCTAAGCCCTAAGGGGGTACCAAAGAATAGCTGGATGGTGTCATCGAACATCTAAAAATCATTGCTGGATGATGGGCCTGGGGGTACCTTTCTGACTTGGACTCCTCCATATGGATGGATGAATCATGTCAGTATGGCCAAGTTTTCCGAGGGTGTTCTTTGGTGATGTCTAGGTTGCCATGTTGCCACAACCAGTACTGAATCCATCTGAAAGGGCAATTCTATATTCTGAATTCTCTGTTGAATTCCAGAAAAGAACGGGCAGATAAAAAAAGTTCCGGTTTGTCCAAACATAGGGGATACTCCAACACCATCTCAATGGGAGCAATGTTTTTTCTCAACAAATGAGACGGAAACTGGGTTCTCTCTGAAATTATCCTAGCGCCATGTTCTATAACAGTTTGCATTGCTTATATCCCCTGAACTATATATTAATATATGGTTTCCCATAATATGTCCCAAGTGTATCATCACTCTTCTTAGATCCCCATTGTCCCACCAGATCGTTGCGTTCCTTGCGTTTTTGTTTGAGGCCAAAGAGCAGATGCAAAAACTCGTGCGGAGACTTGGGGGGCACCGATGATTTTTTGTTGACCAGAAATTGTTTTTTTTTGGCCACCCACTCCATACCCTCTGGTAAACATACAAAAAACTATTGAAAATGGCCATTTATAGTGGATTTTCCCATGAAAAATTGTGATTTTCCATAGTTATGTTAGTTTACCAGAGGGTATATTAGATTGCACTATAGATTTTTTGATTTTCCTGATGTTGAAAATATGTGCGCCTGTGCGCTTTTTTGCTTTTGGAACACGTTTGATGTTCAAAGCGCAAGTCTAGCTAGATAGCATAATAATGGATATATAATGGATATATATATATATAATGGATATATATATGTATATAATGGGGGTAGATCATATCGCAATTGGCTGGCCACAGTGTGAAATTGGGGATCTTTGACCTGATGCGATCGCTCTAAGCTGGGACAAATTTCGCTCGCGAATGACTGGACCGGACATCTGGACCTAAGATCTGTCAAAAAAACATGGTGCAGTTGGCAAAATCTTATCTGGTTGGTGATTTGGAACATGAACCAAAAAAAAATGGGAATGTCATAATCCCAACTGACGAACTCATATTTTTTCAGAAGGGTAGGTCAACCAGCAACCAGATATCAAAGGCACCATTTGATTTACCAATTATTGATGTATGGTATAACTGTATAACAGTGTAATTGTAAAACCTCATGTACAAAGTTGGTAAATATATGTAAATATTTGTTTTTTCCAAGCAATTGTTTTTTATCAAGGAACCTTTCGCCATGCAGTTGCGGTGAAAATCCAGGTTGCTGGTGTCCAAATCGACCATAGAAAACTCATTTGTTGGCCATGTTGGGAACATCTATAGCCATTGAATCCATGGGTGTTCCGTATCATTTCTTTGCAAAATCCTCAAACAGAGTTTAAGTTGTGATTACAATTCCATTCCCATTTGTTGATACGTATACATATACATAATTTACATATATATATACATTTTTGTTTTGTGTGTTTTTTTTTAACATATCCACATGATATCCCAAGTGATATTCCCGTGATATTCCCACATTTGCTGCCAACAAAAATCCAGCATTTTGGTGTTTTCACCAGGCTGAGTTGGAGGCTGCCTTGGCTCCCTTTTCGGCGCCGGAGACAAAGGTGGGAGAGTAGGTAGTTATCATCTAGCTTTGAAATTATATGAGGCTAAGCTGTAAAGTGGATGACGATGACGATGACGATGATGATGATGACGATGATGATGATGATGATGATGATGGTGATGGTGATGGTGATGATGATGATGATGATGGTGATGGTGATGGTGATGATGGTGATGGTTATGATGATGATGATGATGGTGGTGGTGATGATGATTATGATGATGGTGATGATGATGATGGTGATGGTGATGGTGATGGTGATGATGGTGATGATGGTGATGGTTATGATGATGATGATGATGGTGATGATGATGATGATGATGATGATGATGATGATGATGATGATGATGATTGTGATGGTTGTGGTGATGATGATGGTGATGATGATTCATGATGATGATGGTGATGATGGTGACGGTTATGATGACGATGACGATGATGATGATGATGGTGATGATGATGATGGTGATGGTGATGATGGTGATGGTGATGATGATGATGATGATGGTGATGGTGATGATAATGTTATGATGATGATGATGATGATGATGGTGATGGTTATGATTATGATGATCAACAAGAGGCACATGAAAAATAAATATCCGAGTAAAAATAGAAGTGTAGTGATAAGCTCGAAAACACTGGAAATGTATGGAAATGTGGATTTGCAACCCAAAGGTGTGGTGGTTCCAGTAGCTATCATGTGTTTCCAGTAGCACTTTTGGGGTCTGCCAGTATATTGGATCCAAGTGTGCCATTGGTCCCATCATTTGCCTATGGGGGAACGCCTGGTTCTTGGGGAACCACAATCTATTTGTGTTTTTGATTGTTTTTCAGGTACCGAAAGTTGGAGGAATTAGTGATATGCCCTTATCCAGTTTCCTTTCAGACTACAGTCCAGTTACAAATCATTTCCGATATCGTGCCAGCAGTACTTGATGAATGCCTATCCCCAGAAGACTACCACCATTGTTTCTGAAATCCTGGTTTCTTGCATCCGCATCCCCCACCTTAGCTGGTGAACGATCATCCAATGGCTGGTGTTTCAGGTCGAGCTGCCAGAGACGGCGGAGGCCATGTCCGATTGAAAGAACTGGCTGGCTGTGTCAGATATATGTATATATATATATGGTGAATCAATGGTTAATCAATGGTTAATGATGGTCTAACCAATGGTTTAACCAATGGTTTAACCAATGGTTAATGATGGATAATAATATCTAGTTGGTGGTTTGGAACCTTGGAATTTTATGTTCCATCCCAACTGACGTTCACTCCATCATTTTTCAAGATGGGCACGTTGCACCACCAACCAGTATATATGTTTTTTTAATGTTTAACAAAATGGGATGATGATCCCCAATGACAAATATCGTTATTTTTTTTGGGGGGTGGCCGGGTGGCTGATTCCCCCATCCGATGAATCATGATAAATAGACACCCGTATTACCCTTGGTTCATTTGGGGGTTTCCTATATGGTCCATAAACCATTTGTTTTAGGAAACCCCAATTATATATGGATAAATCTATGATCAACTATGATGGCAAACATATGTGTCACTAGGAACATCATCGTAACATAATCTAGGAACTAGGAGCATCATCAACATCCATAGAAATCATATAGATTCATATAGATGATGTTCCTAGTTTCTAGATATCATTCTGAAAAAATCATCTGAAATATATCATCTAGAAATCATCCACTGTAAATCATTCTTTTGGAACTCATCCATCATGATATCCACTGTAAATCATCCTTGAAATCATCCACTGGGAACATTATCTGGTTGGTGGTTTGGAACATGAATTTTAGTTTTTCCATTCAGTTGGGAAGGTCATAATCCCAACTGACGAACTCATATTTGTCAGAAGGGTAGGTCAACCACCAACCAGATCATTATTAACCATCATTAACCATGTAATAACCATCATCATTAACCATATATATTAACAGTATATAAACACCACTGATTGGTAGGTTTTTCCCACCAACCAGATCATTAGTAACCATCATTAACCATATATTAACCATATATTAACAGTATATTAACCACAATGGTAGGTTTTTCCCACCAACCAGGTGTTTTTGTAGGTAAGTTACGTCGTAAGTCTCAAGGGCCCCATCCTGCGCAGGTTGCCCCCGAGCAGACGGGCGAGCAGAGGCGCTCGCAGTCTCGCGCCTCGGAGATGGACGCCCCTGCGAGTGGTGGAGGTTTTTTTGTTGAAAACCATGGGATTTTTAGTAGTTGAACATGGTTTTTTTCGCGAGCAACGTGGTTCGTTGGGAATAAGGGATTTCTAGAACACAAGGTATGACCCTGACCCCGTCCTTGTTGGTAGCAGCTGGGAAGGAACTTTG
>Ga0126342_10009148_pt1 | contig 17745 bp, 17 predicted proteins | sample Cyp1metagenome_FD_92528 | JGI IMG/M metagenome (GOLD analysis project Ga0126342, IMG submission 92528) | Coral microbial communities from Lord Howe Island, Old Settlement Bay, Australia - Cyphastrea 1 metagenome | ecosystem: Host-associated > Invertebrates > Cnidaria > Coral ... | reverse complement strand
TTTGATTTTTTTCGTCCATTGGGGCTAACGCACTTCAGGTTACAATAACATTGAACTTTGGGGGCGAGGGGGTTGTACCGGATAGAAGGGGTTTGAATATTTCGTCCATCTACGGTAGTACTAATACTAGTAGCAGTGGAAGTAATGCAGTAGTGGTAGTGGTAGTGGTAGTAGCCGTCGTAGTAGGAGTAGTAGTAGTAGCAGCAGCAGCAGTAGCAGTAATAGGCACGAGACTCAATTGCCCTGTGATCAATAAAGGCCTGGCGATCACACAGGTCATTAAACGTACATGAGTTCCACAGGTCATTAAACGTACATGAGCTTCACAACCTGGTATCGCCTATAGAAAATGCGCACAGATTCACAGATTCACAAGTCTTGAATTCCCGGCCAGGTCATTCGAATTTATCAATTCTTGCAGCATCTTGCAGCTCAAGCTTCATTTAGTGTGGCCCTCTAGCCCTCGTATACGTACCACACTATACCGATCCAAGTGGCAACTCAACGCCATCTGAATCCAAGTCCGTCGTCCACTCTGCAGAGACCTCGTAGAGAACATTCCCAAAGCAATCCTGCTCAGAAATTTCAGAACGAAGTTCAGATCTGTTCGCTCATCATGCTGCATCAATGGCTTCAGACCTTGTTTTTGCTTCGGTTCAGATGGTTCAGCATCAATGGCAATTTTAGTGATTTTAGGGCCATGCAGCCGACAATGTTGGACCATACCGAGCCGATATCTGCAATGAAGCCAAACCCGTTTCCAAAATTTCATACTACTGTCACAAAGTGTCACAAATATTGGGCTCTGCAAATGTTTCCGTGTCTTGTTTAATTTGTTTACAGGTTTATCAGGTTTGCTCTTTGGAATTCTTTGAATCGTCCATCTCCGTGTCTTGGCCATCCTTGCCGTCCCTTGGCGTCCTTGATGGTGAAGTCGCACCAAGTCCAAGTCGGACAAAACCACCGGTTCGCTTCGGCAACGACGCCCCGCGTGGAAGAATCCAGCTTCAACATCGTGAAAATAGGAACCGGCATCACGGTCACCTCAGCACTGTCCACTGGATTCTTTTGCAAATGCTGCACTTGGACATGCCCTGAGAATCCCCGACCTGTGAACCCGTGTAACTCTCAAAACTCCTATGCGCATCCCGTGCAAATAATATTCCATGATAATATATATATAATTATATATATATATTGATTTATTTATTTATTCATTTATTTGCTTACTTCATATATCTGCAAAATGTTCTGGCCCCAGGGCTGTTTTCCTTTCTCTTTGCAGCATTCTGCTTGCAAGATCTTGCAAGGTATTTCCTGCAATTTTACCTATGTTTTACGTGAAAAATGACTCGGGCATCTCATCCCCAGAGGTGCTCGCCAAGTCTAAATTTTGAAATCGAGTTGCTGATGTGCCCAAAAGGGAGCCTGGTGGCAAATCGCTTTGGTCTTCTTGTCGCACCCAGCACTGACGATCTGGCAAATCATCTCCAGTGTTGCCTGTTTGGTCATCTGAAACTTTCAAATGTCTTCTGTCCCAGAGGCTTCCACAAAGCCCTTCAAGGGAATAATCCCATGGCAAGCGAGGATGAGTCACGATACGTCCAGCACTTGCACAGAACATGAATGTACAGGATGCACATTTGGCTCCCCTCCGCTGTATTTCATTGTACTTCCCTTTCCTGCCCTCTCCTCCCCTGCCCCCGGCCTTCCCAAAACAGGCAGCATTCTTGTGCGTCCTCGTTTGGCGGTCGGTCGAAAGATCCACAGTCGGGTCGCGCCTCACATTCGGCCATGCAACCCAACAAGGTCCGGGGCTTTTCGAAGCAAAACCAGAGTTTGTCTCCGTACCTTGGAGCAGCGCACTGAGATATGCTAAGCATGCGTATCACAGCTCAGAGCTCCAGTGCTCCAGGGGTCCAGCTTTGCTGCAGGCTACTGCTAGCCTCGAATGATGGTAAACAATTATAGAACTGATATGAACTGATTAACTACTTCTATAGCTCAAAAACTGCATTTTGCGCTTTGCCAAGCGACTCAAACATAAACCACACCCCGCATATCTGGACATCCACAATGCATGTGTTTTTTACTGGGGTGAGGAACAGAGCACAAAGCATGAACATTGCATGCCTATCCTGAGCCATCGCATTTACCCCTTCGGAAGCCAAATAGTTTCCATATGTTACTTGCCTCCTCAGATGTTTCACATTGTTTCATGTTTCATCATGTCTCAACTGCATCCACCCTGCATATCCTTGCATCCCTTCATACCATTTCATACCAAAGTGGCTCGTTGTTGATTGCACCTCTGGTTTTGCCCGCATTGGTGTCTAGTTTCACGTCCTTTTTCCAACTTGGCCCTTTGCGGCAGAAGCCCGGCGTCTCGTGGAATGCCAGCGGGGTGAAATCCAAGGTCGACTCAGCGGGTGGCTTCTCCGAAAAGGCTGACCCCTCCGCAGATTGAAATACGGTATGTCACTGAGTGAAGTATGATGAGATTGATGAACCATTGATGAACCATTGATGAACCAGTGATGAACCAGTGATGAACCATTGTCACTGATGTCACGAGATCTCACTGATCTCACTGGTCTCACTGGTCTCACTGATGTCACTGTTGGGGTGAAGTATGTAACTTTACTGTGCCATTTCTTTCCATTTCTGTCAAGGCTCTAAAAGGCCAAAGAATCTACGGCTGACTCTGGATGTCCGCGGGAAGGACGCTGGAACTGCACAGGGCTCAGCAGCTGCAGCCACCAGGAATGCCGCAAGAATCTTCATGGCTTCAGGACTGGCCCCGTGCGAATCAGCACTTCGCAGTCGGATATCAAGCTGAGTCAGAACAGCTGCGGTTCAGATCTCCGACAAGTCATCAGGGTCTGGAATACTGCAAATACCTGACTGCCTGCCAAAGAAGGGGGGGCTATTTCCCCAACACGTGGTTTCACGGATGTCATGATATGTCTGCCTTGTAAGTTGATGCGTGCAACCAATGACCGGTGTCCAGAAAAAAGCATAATCGGAATTTGCAACCACCCGTGAGCTTCAAGCCAAAACGTGCCAAGACTCCAAGACACTTTGAAGGGGTTCCCACATGTTCCCATCCACTTTCGAACTCCCACCTGTGGTCAGTAGCCTCACTTGTGGAGGGGAATTCGGATAGTTCCACGGGAAATAGATGTCGAAGATCTGGCTGCAGCTGGAAGGGGGTGGCAACACGATGTGAGGTTGGTCTGTCTCCAACTCATCAAGGCAGGTACCCAGAAATGGATCACATTCTATATGCTCATGACTAGTCACTAGTCGATATTAGTTGCCAACCCTACCTCACAACCTCATATCACTGAAATCAGGACAAGTTGATACAAGTTGCACATTTCCACCGACATGTTTCCAGTTATTCTTCGTGGCTCATGATGGCTCATGATGGCTCATGATGGCTCATGATGGCTCATCGTGATGTCTCAAGGCCAAACAATCTTGGCACTTCTTGGCATTTCTTGGAACCCGTGCGAAGCATCCTCCGCTGTAGGGCGTCTCTGCCGGCCCAGTGATCAAAGCTCGCCAGAGTTGTTGATGTCTCTGTCCACTTCGCACCAACACCTGGGCAACTCCGGCGAATCCGCCACTGAGTCACTGCAATCCTTGAGAAACCAGCAGAAGCCAACACCAAAACAATCCAAATTCCAACTCAGATCCCATTCGTGACCAAAATTCCAACAGGGAATCGTGGTGACAAGTGCGACTGTTGAGGTCACCCACCGCGGACGAATCAGAGAGAGGCAGCATGGAGGATAGACCTGCAAACTCCTGGAAGTTGGGACAGCACATGACGGAAGGGGGTGCAAATGGGTGCAGGGAAGAAGAGGTTCTTGACTGGTTCTTTACTCAATGGTCACACCACGATCACAACTAACAATGCAACAACTAACAATTTCTAAATCGCTTTACCTACCGAAAATTCTGAAGCAGTCCTTGGCAAGACGCAAGGTCCGGGCCTAGTCAGCAATGAACAACGCAACCATTTGATACAAAGTGTTCCACAAGTGATGCATGTTTCAAAGGTAACAGGCCCAGTGCGACACAGAGCATTGTGACAATGGAAAAGGATGAACAAGGGGGCTTCGGCTTGTGGCTTGTCTTTCTGAACAACTCAAGTATGAGTCAGTGTCTAAATATATCTAAATCACATAAGCCACTGTCTAAAGTATTCAGTATTCCAAAATGCTTGTAGGAAAGAGATAGTGCAACGGTTTGGTGCAGCAAGCCTGTGGTGCTGAAGTTTCTTGTCGAACCATGTCTGCAAAGCAATGGTCCCCTGACATCAGCCGTGACAATGAAGTTCTTCATCTAACTGAATGACTGAAGTTTAGTCAAATGATTTCGCAAATGATAGCATTACATAATCGCCATCGATCATTATATAATCATTAAGTATAGTGAGAGCTGTTGATAGAATGTTGATAGATATATAGAAGTCCCCAAAATCAGGGAAGCGGCAAGGTGCATCTCTGCCACAATGGAAATGCTGTACAGCCAGCACAGGGGACCTTCGAGCTCGCCAAAATCCAGCTGCAGAAATTCGAGCCGTTTGCAGTACTCACTGGCACTTCCTGCAGGTCTCAGAGCCATATCAGCAGCTCATGCTGGGAGAAACGCGAATTTGGAATTGACACAAGGCCAAACAGCGAAAGAATCTCAAGAACCAACTGCTGCTTGTCTTCATTGAACGGCTAAAGATTGAAACAAGGTGAAAACAAATCAAAGCTCCACAATACATTTGCCTTGAAATACCTCATCCTTTTGCATCCTTTTGCCATCTTTTGCCACTGGCGATCACTTTACGATCGCATGCCGCTAGGCCGCTAGGCCGCTAGGTTTAGAAGACTCCGCCGATTTCTGGCCCAAAGGATCCCAAAGGTGTCAACAAGCCGATCTCGCATCCCTAGAAGCCTTAGCCTGTCAACATCCCAACATGCCCTGCGGGAAGCCTCTTGGGTGACTGTCCGAGGTCAAAGTACCACAGCACCTCACGTCCGAAGCACCCCGAAGCAATCCGAAGCAAACATTCACACATCAATCATCAATCCAATTCTGAAAGCCTTCGGGAAATCCGGAGTAGGCACTCAGTCTTCTCATGTCTTTTCACATCCGCTTTTCATTTGTCAGTTTTCTACCTGACCAAGAAAGCAGCATCAAAAGCTCTTCTGCACTATCAGATCTATCAGTTCCTCTGCCCGGGCTCGCCTGTCTAAAGCTCCTGCGACTGATACAACCTGCTGTGCAAAGCCCATGTCCTGCTCAATGCAGTTTTTTACATGTAAAGTAATTTGTAAAGACCAAAAGAGCGTGAAATGCGAATATCAACGCGAATGGACTGTATTTTCTGGACACAAACACACTTCTGCTTACTGCCAGAACTTGGGGTTGGATCCAGCGACCAATCCCAAACTGGAAAGGGGGGTAGGTCACATTCGCCAATTTGCACGGGGCTGTATGGATGGATTGGTCTGCACTGTCTGCACTACTAAGCGGAGGCGGTAAGCAAATGATCCTTTCTTATCTTTCCTGACCTGGGACATTGATAGCTTGAAGAAGGTCTTGATGAAAACATCACCACTGCGTAATTACAAAGAAATGGAAACTGAAAACAAGAACCACAGGAGCTACAACTCTATATCTATGCATCCATCCTTCCATCCATCCTTCCATCGATCCACCGATCGATGTACACACAAAATAATCATATGCCGCATATACCATATCTGCCCTATGATGCTTCTTCCCTCCATGGTCATCTTAGCACCATCATTCACGATCATTCCCGAGTCCTCCGTGCACTGCTCCAACTGCTTTCCCGAGAGCGACTGAAGGAAGGTCTTTGCAGAGTCCTCCAGGATTGAAAGGCTGCTGCAAAATGGGGAAATGATTATTTTAACATTTGTGTCAGCATGCATCCATACATGTGCATACGTAGAACCAAAAACCTTTTTTTGACTACACACACACACAATAAACATGTCACCGCTGTGTTCAAGCTAAAGCTACCAAGAGCCCACTCGGGAACCTTGCAGCTTGCCAATCGCAAATTCAATGGTGAAAAACTTTGTGGAGGCCTTGGCCACCAAAACTGCGAATGCTGATCGGGTTCCATGATATTCTCTGGGGCTGGGCTGTTCTTGACTTATGGATTTTGTGTGCCGTTACTGTGTAATTATCTTGAGCAGCTTGGATTTGCAGCTACACGAGGAAGCTACAGTCTAACCTGATGAGTCCCATTCACAGCACATTCACGGCACCATTGCACCATGCAAATGAGCCGTATGGATTGTAGGGTGCTAACAGTGCTGATATGTACTGATGCCTGATGCTCGCTGCTTGGAGGGTTTCCCAGGGCCCGTGCAGAAGAGGCAACATCACCTCCACAAGTCTCAGCACCTCTTTGAAGAATTGAGGCCTCTCTCCCATATCGGTATACGACGTTGCCAATTCTCCTCACAATCAAAAAGCATGCCGCATGCCACGGATCGGATTCTCACTGCTGCGGGTCAGTAGGATAGCTTTCAGCCACATCTGAATGTTCTGAATGTAATTTGAGGATATCTAAGGAACATAAAATCATTAAAATTAGATGATTGTATGATAATTACATGAGATTTAAATTTATGTATGTAAACTTGAGGGCAAGGAGCAAGGGACGAAACCTAGCTTGGCAGTGTGATGGCCATGAAACGCAGAAGGTAGCGCAGCGGCGGTCCCTTTTGGGCGATGCGGAGGGTCATGCCCTGGCAAAGGATTATTGTTTGTCAACAACGGGCGGCGGCCCGAGTGCGTTGAGTGTGAGGTGTAAAGTGTGAAGCGTAAAGTTTAGTGTAAAGTATGGAGTGTAAAGTTTAGCGTGTAAAGTGTGGAGTGTAAAGTGCGTTAACAGTTACGTTAAGTGTAACATGTCGAATGTGGAGTGTAACGTGTAAGAGCGAATGAAGACATTCAGCATAGACAAGATCATGACAACTGAGTCGAGAAAATTCAAAGGTCCACCTGCGGCACCGGAGTGGACCTTTGGAAGCGCGGGAAGACGTCACGCAGTGCGAGGCGACAGTTTACGACGACAGGTAGATGTGCGCACGCAACATGAAAATGGAGCAAGGCCAAGGTTCCATACAGCGTCAAGTGAGAAAAGGGCAAAGTTGTGAGGGTCTAAAGTCAAGTGTACGGTGGAAAGAGTGAAAGCGTAAACCTTAAAGTGTGAGTGTCACGTGTAAAAGTAGAGTGTGGAGTGCCAAGTGTAGAGCGTGAAGTGTAAAGTGTAGAGTGTGGAGCGTGGGGTGTAAAGTGTGGAGTGTAAAATTTGGAGTGCAAACTGTGGCGTGTAAAGTACGTACGTTAAGAGTTTAGTGTAAACTGTCGAATGTGGGTGTAAAGTGTGGCGTGTAAGTTTAGAGTGTAAAGTGCGGAGTGTAAAATGCGGAGTGTAGAGTGCACAGTGCAGGGGAAAATTCAAAGGTCCCCCTTCGACACCTTTGGAAGCGTGGGAAGAAGTAACGCAGCGAGCGGCGAAAGTTCAGGACGACAGGTAGATGTGCGCACTCAATATGACAATGGAGCTAGGCCAAGGTTCCATACAGTGTCAAGTGTGAAAAGGGCAAAGTTGTGGGGGTCTAACGTGAAGTGTAAAGTGAAAATGTAAAGTGCGAAAGCGTACAGATTAAAGTAAGTGTAGTGTGAGTGCCACGTGTAAACGTAGAGTGTGGAGTGCCAAGCGTACAGTGTGGGTGTAAAGCGAGGACTGCGGAGTGCGAGGTGTAAAGTGTGAAGCGTAAAGTTTAGAGTGTAAAGTATGGAGTGCAAAGTTTAGCGTGTAAAGTGTGGAGTGTAAAGTGAGTTAACAGTTAAGTGTAACATGTCGAATGTGGAGTGTAATGTGTAAGGTGTGGAGTGTAACGTTTAGCGTGTGAAATGTGGAATGTAAAGTGCGTTAACAGGTAAGTGTAACATGTCGAGTGTGGAGTGTAACGTGTAAGATGCGGAGTGTAAAGTTTAGCGTGTAAAGTGTGGACTCCAGAGTGAGAAGTGTAGAGGGCGGATACTACTGTAGTGATCGTGCCGGTGCTGTTACTGACCGTGTCCCGGGAGGGGTTGAGCCCACGACCAAACTGCTTGTGAAAGGGGGGGAGGGGGGTTAATTAACTGAGAAGTTTTTCGCGATTGGAGATTCCCCCCAATACCTTGCTAAAGCAAGAGGGACTTCAGCTAGCAGAAGCTAGCTTTCGTGATAATCAAAATCGACTGATATCGATATCCAAGCCAATGCATCGATTCCTTCACCATCTTCCCGACTCCGGGAAGGCGGTCCTTCAAGGAAAGGAAGCAGACAGGACTTGGAGATGAGCTCGCCAAGATCTTGACCTCCAGTCCGGGTCCAAGTGACAGAATTCACCATCATTCACCTAGTCACTTAGTCGGTAAAGGCCATGGTTTTATGCCATTCGGGCACTTCAAGGCACACAGAAATGCAGAGTTTGAGGCAAACGGGCAACTTTCTGGTTGTGGACACATGTCTGGACTCGAATGGGGCATGTGCTCACAAACATGTATAATATCAATTAATATCATATGCACATATATGATGCACAAGCACCTTCCCTGACAAAAGCATGTACCGGTATACTTCTGCTGTCCCATGAAAGGTCCAGAAGGCTGACAAGGCTCGGAGACCTATATGTTCGGACTTCATAAACCCAAAATTAGACTTTAGCCTCATTGGGGCGGCCAAAACCTATGAAATTCCAAAGGGAAATCATCAGATTGGGCTCTGGAAGCTACAGCTACAATTCAATAGTGAAATCATCGAATTCAAGAGGACACCATCCAAACATAAAGGCTGTGTTGGGGATTGACACGCCCAGAGATACTAGCGTTCATAGGATAAGTTATATAGTAGGATACTAATCCTGGCTTGACATTGTTCGATGCATTGGGCACTTGCAGCTGCTGGCACTGCCTTCGCGTCCAAGAAATTCGCCTCAGGATGTGTAGCAGCACTGCACTGCAAAGGCATAGCAGCGGAATATTCTTCCTATCGTGCCCGTCAATCCTCAATGAATTCAACCGTCAAGCAGCTCCACAAATTTCCAGAAACATTCACGAATCATGAGAACGTTGAACAATCAAATGCAGCCTACAACTGCAGCGCAGAGATGACACATGATTCTATGATATACGCGGAGGTCAAGTTGCAAATCGCCACCACAAGTTCCTGAAGCTCCAAGTCCTAACGATGTGAGTCTGCGTAGATGCATACAATGCAAACGATATGCAAACGATGCAATGGCTGACCATGGCTGACCATGGCTGACCATGGCTGACCATGGCTGACCATGGCTGACCATGGCTGACCATGGCTGACCGCTGACCATGGCTGACCATGGCTGACCATGGCTGACCAGGTTCCAGTCACTCCAGTCACTCTGATTCGAGTACGGCTGCCGATTGAAGCCTGATGCCTTGACCGAATTTCACCACTCCTGCGCTTGTTGCGCTGCATGCATTGCGGCAGGGTCCCAGCTTCGTCCTGGAGGGAATCACTGAGCCACTGGTTTGAATTTTGGCTCGGAAAACAGATCGTGCATAAAATATCATGAAGATAAACTATGAAATATCATGGAATATATTGAGATATCATTGCACCGCATGAAACTGTAGCATCCACGGACCCCAATGCAACACGAAGCAGCCCCCATCGCTCGAATTCGCCTGTAATCACGTCAGAGCCATAGCCTACACCTTTTGCCCAACCACCAGCTCGTTCTGGTTCTGTCATGCAACAGCGGTCTGCTGCTTTGAGTCAACGTTCTGCAACGTAGACGCTTCAAACACCAAACAAATCCAAACGAACCTTGATGAATTAAGGCCGCTTTTGCCACAGCCATCCAATTGCAAAAAAAAAACAGGCGTAGCCTTGTGATGCCTCCGCTTGGCTCCTCTTTCCTGCACGATTTTTGATTTTTTTTGAATGAACAACCCGGGATCAAAGCCGCGAACTTGACAAACAACGATGAATTCTGGGTCACCTTTTCCAACAATCTGCGCCCGCCACACCCGCCTTGCAGCATTCCAAAGGAGCTAACTTGGAGCTCTGCACTCCTGAGTCATTAGACAATTAGCGCCAGGAAAAGCAAAGGTTGCATGACCCAATGAAACAGGGTGGCAGAGAAGTGCCTCACCAAAGAAAGTAGGAGAAGTCTCCATAACTTCATAAAGTGGTAACATCCCTGCCCTTCCATCCAGCATGGGAGATGCAGGATGCACATAAAACCCCGCCAAGCAGCTGCGCCCAAGGATCATCCTATCAGGCTGGGACTTTTGGGTGATAGTTTAGACCGGTGCAATCCGGTGCAGGATGGGGGAGCCTAGCAGTTCCATGCAAACTTCAACGTTGATTAAATTATGTTGCTAGAGCCTGGGTTGCTTGCATGCGGCTTTGGAAAACAAAAGCAGGGAGGGAAAAGTTGAAGGGCAGTGACTGTTCCAGTGGAATGGGAAGAATAACAAACACCCAAAGGAAAACAGCAAATGACTTTGACTCCAACTGAGCCCCTGCTACCTGAGATTCCAAACTTCCAGTGGCTGCGACCATCTCATACATCCAAATATTTGAACCCTCCAAAGCTCCAACATATTCCAACATGCTCCGACTATCCTCCCCAGCGTCCCAACTCCCCACAGCATCCCGAGAGCTGCAGTCCTCATAGGCGTTGCCAGCAACATCCAACTGCAGCTGTGGTGGCTTCACCCCACACAGACGCTGCAGCTGCGCCAATCGCTGCTCCAAGGGGCTGAAAGCACCCTGCACCACAACTTGTCACAACTTTTTCGGATACCGAAGATGGTGGAAAAACGATGTGAAAACGTGTGAAAACATATGAACACCAGACTGGGCCACAGCGGAGTGAGGAAGGAGATATCCTGATGCTAAAGTGACTTTATCTCTCTCTCTCTCTCCAGCGCCATCAGCAAGGTTTTTGTAAATGGGTGATTTCTTGCGTATCCTCTTGCAAGGCAAGCCCCTTCACACGGCGGCCTCCGGATATGCATTGATCGCATTTCTTTGGCTTGTCAAGTCCACTCCTGAGTTGCCGACACAGCAGGACCTTTGTTTTATCGTCTTTGGGCATTCAAGGGATGCAACACAGCACGTCTTGACATCCCAGCGTCGGGCGATCTGATTCAAAAAGTTCTGGACGGCCATTAGCAAATCTTTGGATGACCTCAGAAGGCTGCTTTGCCCCATTTTTTGTGATAGCTGGGTGTAGCACAAGTTTCAGCAACATATTACAACATAATATGTTGATGGTTGATTCTGAATTTACGAGGCTGCAGTGTTGAAGCCTTGAAATGTAGTCAGCATTACTCAGTTCTAGATTCTAGATCGGCTTCCAAACGTGGCACTCTCTCCAGTGACTTCAACGCTTGGCACAAGAGTTCTGAATTTTGGGGCCGCAAGCTGAAAAGGGCTCCATCCTTTGAGCTGCAGCCGTGGGTGGCAGGCAAGGGCTGCTTGGACATCATATCCTCAGCAAGGCTTGCCAACATGTCGCACTGTTGGCCCATTGTGGGCCACATTTCTGCATAAATAAATATGTGTATATATATATATATATGAGAGTCACAAAAGTCCTTGTGTGTCGCAGTTGCCAAGCATCTTCCGTAAAGTCGTGGTCTTAGAACCGCAATGGTCGGCGGGTAGAACGGATGCAAGTCCTCCTTGAAAGCCACACGGAGCTCCACATAATTGTAGCCTGGCAAGGGAAATTCCATATGAGGGGCCGTGGAGGCTAGTATGACCATATGAATCACATGATACAAGCAATTAAAATGTTGAGATGTAGGAGTAGATTAGAGGTTATTGCATTCGCAATTCCTTTCGCAATTTTGGGAATTCTTTGATGTGCTCGGACCCTTCATATGACACCGCCCGCCATCTTGTACCCCATGGGCTCATCCACTTGCAACATGTCACTACGTCACTACGTCACTACGTCACTACGTGCATCACAGCCTTGAGTTTTCTGCAGCTCCATCAAATCTGCAGCCATCTCCCCTCTGAAGCCTCGCAGCCGCACTGCCTTGGCTAAACCCGGAGGTGCGCGCCGCTAGAGGCGCTGGCTGTGCTGTGTCGGTCAGGGTACCCAGTAGTAGACGTTGAAATCCACGGCATCGGCTTGGATCCCTTGAGTCCTTGGAATTTCACGGGGCCAAATCTCTTCGAATTTTGAAAGGTCCCTATGCGGCCTATGCGCAACCGTCTGTCATTCCATTTTCCTCATGATCCCCGATACATTGGATAGTATTTACATGTATTTACAGCTCCTAAAATCATCAACCACCAGCAGGGTGGAGCAAAAGGACTTACCTTGTGGTATGAACGCAAGTACCTTGCAAATCCTTGCGAACCACACAGTGACATGAACATGTGGTACTTTATATTAGCCTGAATGCATACCCCAAAAACTGATGGTACATGATACTGATACTACCTGATATGAATATCATATCCCTGAGTATCTCTGAGTATCTCTGAGTATCTCTGATATGAATTGTGTGCCTTAACAACCTTTGTGCTCACAGCTGTGGACCTACGACTTCTTGACCTTAACAGCATTCCTTCCTTTTTGAGGCAGTCAAGCCATGTCAAGCCGCATCTCAGTCTGTAAGGTGTACAATTCGTTGGACAAAATGTTGAAGGCCTGCCACTTGGCAATCAGAGTGTCCAGTGTCACCGACTCGGCACCGATTAACCACCCTTTCCCAACTTTCAATGTCACCCCGCAGCTATCCGTGACGCAGAACAAATCATAAATTGGCAACTGGGGCATCTAAAAGGCCTCATTGGAGTTGAAGATTTGCTCCTTGGCAGCCTTTTGCTCTTCGTTTGTGAGGTCCTCTCGATCTCCTCAACACAAAAATCGAGATCCAGGGGGTCAGTGCCTCTTTTTGATTTACAATAGTTCACCGTTCTTTCACGTTGGTTTGAACCCTCTCATGCGGGTGCCTCTCCGGCGCTTCTCTCGAACGAGCCGTTGATCTTCAACCTCCTGACGATTTCTGCTTTGCATCCGTTTGCTGCACTTGGAAGGAAACAAATCACCGTCACTTCGCGTTTTGATGTCAAATCAACCATTCACTTTTGTGAAAGGAACCGAGGGAGAGCATAGGTGGCTACTCAACCGTTTGGACATGGGCATGTGTGGCGTTCGCTGCTAGATGCCACGCGTTTGTTGCCAGATGCCAAATCTTGTAGAAAACAATTCTTGAAGTCTTTGCCAGGAGGTACTGTCCAGCTAGCAGTCCGTATGCACATCGACGTACATATGTGCTCGCTAAGCTGCTAAAGCCATAAAGATATTACTTATTCTAACATGTTCTAACCCAACTTGCAGTCAGTCCTGCCATTTCATTTTCTTCCACCCAGGGCGATTGCAGCGGTCAAACGAGGAATCATCAACCATCAACGCCTGGGCACCTGATGCCGAAGCACTTCGGTAGTCTATTCAGAATCAAGTCACATGTTGCGGCATTTCTTGCTTGGCTACTAATGATTACTAATGTATCATCATGCGTTCCATATTTTCTTGGTGGATGGCCAGCGGCCAGCATCCCCATACTATTGGCGCTGCACCGTCGTCTTCAAAGAAAAGCTCGTCCTCCTGCTCAGCGTCCGGTCGACAAGCGTCCTCAAGACAAATGCACTTGCAATTCGATTTCATCAGAGTTCATCACTTTTTAAAGGCATGCTCACCTTTGTGTACATTTCAGATCATTTAAGTTACATTTCTATACATTTGTCACCTTGTCAGGTCATGTTGTTCATCGAGACATGTCGAGATAGCTATCTTCTGTGAACCATGTTCGACATTGTCCGACCACGTCCGAACTCATTGTCCTCGTTCAGGAGCTCCGGCACATCAGCCTGCAGCCCACCCCCCTCCTACCCCCTTCCTGCCCCCTCACATCCCATGGCTGTACTTGATGGCTGATTTGTAGATCTTGATGGTTGCCGTGGTGATCAGTCGCTAGTCAAGTAGTAACTAGTCTCAACTGCTTCAAACTGCAACATATCCATATACGGTGAGTTCAACAACTCTTGCTCTGGTTTGCGTTTCATTTTTTCCATGCCATGACTAGATATGATTTGCACATGCATGGACTAGTGATACTACTGGTAGCTAGGGCAATGCTAGGCCTTGAGGACCTTCAAGGCCGATGAAACGACCTCCCTGATCTCCAAATTCTCGCGCTCACCCAGCAATTCGTTGACGGCCTCAATTTCACATCGTCATGCCACAACCCCTTCGCACTTGCACAAAGAGGGGAGAAAAAAAAACAGCTTCAGGCACCTTCAAGAACCCTGCATGATCTACAGCCTACATGTCACAAAATGTCAAAGGCTTTTCTGGAAGGTTTTTTTTCCCACAGTGCACAGCCATCACTCTCCTGGAAATGGGGTGACCAAGAAAATGCACGTAGGGTGACAAAAAAAAGGTTCCCACCATGCTCTCACATTGCAAGATACAACTACGTTGCTTAAATGCACCACGGCACATCAACCACTGCCGCATCGGAATCCTGCGCTGATTACGGCAACTGGCTCAACCAGTTCAACGTCGATATTTTGGGATGTTTGGCGACTTGGAGTTTTTATGGTCAGGAATTGACTCGGTGATTGTTGTGACTTTGTTCTCCCGGAACGTTGTGACTTTGTTCTCCCGGAACTCCAACCACAAGGAAGCAGTCCTCTCCCATCATGACACCTCCACTCGCTGGATATGAATCAACCTGGCTCCAGCTCCGGCTTTGAATCAGGAGTGGATGAGCGTGCGGCACGAGGAATCGCAGCCACTCTGGCAGAGTGGCTACGGGCGCTCAACCAAATCTTCAATTCCAAGTGCAACACAACAAGCCATCACATCGGATCAGATTCTGACAGGCATTCAATTCCGGACGACAAACATCCGGACCTCATAGATGAGGAAGTTGAGCCGCCGAGTCTCACCGGCTGTGCAAAGCTTCATCTCCATTACATTGTCCTGGGGAGATCTAGCCATCGGATGCCATCGGTGCACCCAGCTGGAGAGCTCAGATTGCTGATGCCCGAAGTTTGGTCCGGCTCGGTCCTCCAATTGCAGGCGCTGCAAGGCCGCTATGCCGCTGGATCGCAGCGCCTCGAAAGCTTCGGGGCCACTTCGATCAGGGACATTCAAACACTCTATTTGGGGAGCACTGAGGATGAATTTGGTAGACTTGGTAACCTGGTGGTTGAACTGTGCCTGCACATGGGAGCGCAGCAGTGCCTCGCCCATCTCATGGCACGGCACAGGGAGCACACGGCTTTGGTCGTTCTTTTTTGCAGTGTAATGTTTGCATGATGTGATTGGTTTGTCCCAAAAAGAGGTGACTATTCAGACTATTTAGAATTATTTAGACATATTTAGACATATTTAGACATATTTAGACTAGATATTCACTCCGAGTTTGCGCGCAGTTTGTATTTTGTGTGCGGTCTCGCATTGGCATTTCCTGGGAGAAATTGGTCAGCGCGCCAGGCTTCGGATGGCAAGTGCATGTCATTGAGGCCATGAAACTTTCCCGTGATGCCCTTACTCTTGTAGCTTGTAAGTCTCAAAACTTGAACAGCTGAGCCAGCTGAGCCAATGCAAACATCCAAACGCATTACAACCGCAACATGTCGAGAACAATCAGGATTAGCGAGGACATGTTTCGATTGGTATCCACATTTTGAGCCAGTCTCAGGATGAGCTCGATCCACGTGCTGCAACGCCCAATCAGCTACAAAAAGCTGAGCCCATCGAAAGAATCTGAGAAAACATGCTCCCGTCGGACTCCAGTCACCCCAAAAATGTGAAGCTAAGGCTGTGTGAAGCTACGTGAAGCTATGTTTGAGATGAGATTGATTGACTGATATTGACCGCATGGGGTCTTTGCGGACTTCTGTAACCACAAATCATCCAGACCATACCAGACCGCCGTCACCAAGTTCAAGCCGCTCCCACAGCTCGTTTTACCCTTCGGAAATCTCCCCAGCTCGAAGCCGGAGCGGAAGCAGAGCGCACTTTGTGTCACCCGCGTGATCCGAAGTTTAAGGATCACTGAAGAGATTTTTTGAATTAGGAACTGCCATGAACTGCCCAAACACTTGGGTTTCCCAAGTGGCGAACACATAGCCGCGGTTTCCCAAAGAGTTGAAAGGAGTTCCCCTAAGAGGGAACCAAAGGGAACCAAAGACTCCAAACAAAGTCGTCCGAGATCTGGAGGACTCACGCTGAAAGGATGCCGTGGGCAAATTCACGAGCAGAAAGACACACCAAAGTGGACTCTCCCATGTGTTGTCTGTTTATTTCTTGGATAACTCGTTGTAGTGAAACCAAAAATAGTTTCACCCCCTCAGCCTGCCACATTCCACACCTCAGAACCTGCCTCAAGGCCTCAGAAGTCCAGAACTTTTTTTAGACTCCACTCCATAATTCCATGACATTCCATGACAAAACGCATTTTTTTCTACGCACTCCACGGTGCGATGTACGTCTGACGCCTTGAAGTCATCTGGCTCTCTGCATCTCGTTGACGAATGATGACGAATGTCTGTGAGACGCAGAAAAATTGCTGCTCAAGAGAAGCTCCAGATTTTCCTGTTTGAACTAGAAATCTGACCACCTATGGAAAACCTACTCCAGACCACCCTCAAAAGTAGGCATCAAATGTATGACAAAGCTGACAAAACCACAGCTGGGACCAGGAAACAAGTTTGCATCACTTCCCCATCTTCCCTTGAGCAATTGTTTTAAGAAGAGCAGGCGTTCAATGGGCATGTCTTGATGCCGGTTTGTCCATGATTTGGAAATTCGTAGTGCCGCAAGTCTGGAGGTGCCTGGTATACCTTTAGCACAGTCTTCACGGCAATTCTTTCAACTATACTGGGCTTCTAAAAAGAGTGCACAGAATAAATCAAAATGCATCAAAATCCTGCATTCATTGCATTCCTGTTCACAGATGCTCCAATGTCAATTTCTTTCACCGCCCAGCGAGTGCCGTTGCTCTGCACTGCTGCTCAAACAGAGCTGCTGTGCCCTCAGCGGTGCTCGAGCCTGTCAGAAATGCAGACTGTGCTGGGCATCAAAAAGCTCAAATCGACCATGCCAGGTTGACAACCATTGAGATGCTTTATTGACATGCTCGAGAATCGATGGAATTCAGATCATCTAGAACTTTGGAACCTGCTACAAACATGTTCCTCTCCCAGCACTGCGCCTTTCAATTGTCTTTATGGAAACCTTAAGAGCGCACTACGCATGCGACAAATGTCGCATCAGCAGTTGCAGTCTCAACCCAAGTCACTCTCTGCACTGCGAGCAGGGCAATTGAAAAAAAATCGTCCAGCGAAATATATTTAAAAGATAATGTTGGTTTGATTTGTATGCTCTTGAACATCTGTGTATATTATGTATGTATGTCTGTCTGTATGTATGTATGCATGTATGCATGCATGCATGTATGTACTGTATGTACTGTATGTACTGTATGTACTGTATGTACTGCATGTACTGCATGTACTGCATGTGCTGCATGTGCTGCATGTGCTGCATGTGCTGCATGTGCTGCATGTGCTGCATGTGCTGCATGTGCTGCATGTGCTGCATGTGCTGCATGTGCTGCATGTGCTGC
>Ga0126342_10009147_pt1 | contig 17745 bp, 14 predicted proteins | sample Cyp1metagenome_FD_92528 | JGI IMG/M metagenome (GOLD analysis project Ga0126342, IMG submission 92528) | Coral microbial communities from Lord Howe Island, Old Settlement Bay, Australia - Cyphastrea 1 metagenome | ecosystem: Host-associated > Invertebrates > Cnidaria > Coral ... | reverse complement strand
GTGTGTAAAAGCTTCTGTGGGTAAAAGCTTTGTGTGTAAAAGCGTCAGTGTAAAAGCATCTGTGTGTAAAAGTGTTTGCGATGCAAACTATTGTCTTGCACTTCTCACTATTTTGTCTTGATATTCCTCTTCTCGACTGCCTATAACACAGCTTTCATATATCGTTTCTAATATTGCGTCTCCATACTAACAAGAGAAGACCCTGCTCCTCTACGCTCTCGGGCCATCCGTCGTCTAGTTTGAATTTGTTTGAGCATCGGGTACCTCAAAATCCAGTGGCTCTCTGACAATTGAAAATAGCTATCGAAAAGAAGCATGTTCAATAGCTAAATCATGGAGCTCAATAGGCCATTTAACAAAGGCAAATCCATAGTTTTATAGATGATATATCCAGTATATATCCCATATGTTTATATAGTATGTATCATAAATATATATATATGTATATATATCATATATATATATATATCATATATATATATATATATCATATATTTATATATACACATCATATATCACATATACATATATCCCATATTATCCCAGTATTATATTAGAATTTAACAATCAAAGCCTGGTCGCCACAGATCCACGTGAGAGGCAACGAGACGACCATCTTTGCCATTCGAGGGACGCAGAGTCCGCTGGATGTCATGCAAGATTTGAGCCTCGAACGGGTATGGATGATATGGGAATAGGACCTTATCAGAAGATCAACCAAGTTTCGTAGGTACCCTCTGGTAAACTAACATAGCTATTGAAAATGGCCATGTATAGTGGATTTACCTATTAAAAATGACCATTTTCCATAGTTACGTTAGTTTACCAGAGGGTAAATAGTAAATATACCATACATGGAGCATATGGGATGGATGCTTCTAGACATACTGTGGTTGCGAAATCCGAATCACCTTGATGGTAAACATCCCATTATTTTGTCATGGGTTTCAATTTCAACCATCCCAAATTGGTGGTGCAGGAATTCGAAACCATCCATGGTATGGGATAAGAACTAGGTCAACCTTGGATGGGTACTAAAAAATCCTTTAATCTTTTGCTATAAATAGAAATATCTACTAACCAGCCAAGTTTTTTTTGCAGGGTATCTAAGATTGGCAATGAGAATAGGATCATATGGGATATATGAGTTGTTGATATGTCCAATCGTTTTGGATCTGTAATGATTGAAATGGGAATTGGATTTGAATGGGGATATTGTTTTATGTGGATATAATGGGAAATGAGATATAGTTGGACATATAAGCAACCACCATCATGATATTTGGGTGTGATTGAAAATCGGCTAGCACATGAGGTATATCCCATAGTGTTGACAATTTGAATAGTGAAATGCGTGATTAAACAGCGAATTATCACTACTGTATTGAATGAAACAATCCCTGGAAGTCAACTGACTCATTTCACCTACCATAGAAAATGGTATTCCGAGGAGCTGCGTCAGTGGGATTTTCTGGGGATGGAAGGATTCACTACACTAGAAACATGATTGTCAACTGCTGGTTTCCATAAATAGGGGATCCCTGAAATGGTTGGTTTACAATGGGATAATTTGGGGGTACCCCCATTTTAGGAAACCTCCAGCTATATTTGAAAAATTCCAAGATCAGAAATATTGGCAAGAAACAGCACAAGGTCGTTTGGGTACCGTTGCATTAAAAGATAGCGCTTCTGCTTTTGAACGCTCCTGAGTCCAGAGATAATATCAGCAAAACAACCGCATTGCTCGATGAGCTTATCTCCATCATAGGGACGCCTTCATATATGCTCGTGTTTACTCAGTTTCTGCGGGAAATCGAGGTAGCCTGCCACTGGATCCATACGAGCCAAACAGGGCACCCACATGACCTGTTAGATGATGACTCATTGCAGAACTACAAGTCGACAGACTTCAGGGCCGTGCGGGCATCTATGAGCATTGGGTTCAATTCACGCGTTGCTTTATGTTAAAAATTTATAGCGTGTATGTGTATATGATATAATACATAATTATATATACAATACTGTAATCCATATGTATATATATATGTATATATATATACATATCTACTAGGGGAAGCCAGAATTGCTACGATCCACTATAGGTAAACTATTGCAATGACCTTGAGCTTTGGGAATTGTCAAACCGTCTACCACCAAGGCCACGGCCCTTGGACAGGTTGAAGCCATGGGATTTGTCAAAAATGGGCGATGCCTCGAGTTTTGCGACAACCCCGTAGCTATCCATAGGTATCCATAGGTACCCATAGGTATCCATAATAATCCATAGGTCTTTGACCTTCTTAAAGACCTTCTTTGACACCCTGAAAATGAGATCCCTTAGGATACCAACGCTGTGTTTTTGTCGTGTGTCTCCAGGAACATCTTTACTCCGGTGGCCGTGACTCAGATTGCGTCCTTTTTTGGAATCTCGACTCGAGGGTTTATTGTGGGGAAATGGGTTTTAATATGTTCCAATGATGGTATACTGAGGATATGACATTATAAGGTGCTGGCCCATACTTAAGTTGTCTTTTTAGTTCACTATCTTACTGTCCATTTTTTTAATTTATGGTGATTGAGGTTGATTAACCATGATTTTGAATCCGTTCCCCCTAATCAATCTTAAACACTCCCCAGAAACCATGGTTTACTAGATGAACTACACATGTATTAGGGACCATTTAGGAATATTTAAGGTGTGTTGAATATCAGGGGAGTGGATTCATGTACCATCATCATCATCAACAACAACAACAACATCATCAATATCAAATAAACCCAGTTCACTACCTGAAAATTTGCGTGAATGTAAATGTTGATACATAGTCTATAGATATGGGTTAAGTTGTCAGGCCAGTAGTAATATTCATTGACATCTGAGCAGTGTTCAAACCCCTGCGTCATCCCTTTGTACTGGTTTGTTGAGAATTGGATTCCCCGTTCATGGATTGTGATACTCCCCATTCATCATCAACCAACCATAATTTCTTGGCTATATCCACATACATCCGCATATATCCCATATTTTGATGCTAGAAATCCCCATTAATCATCTATGAATAAAATGGCGATGGTCAAAATCCCTATTAATCACCTATAAATAATCATCCAATTAAATAGTCCCTATGTTCAACAAAAAATATTAGTTGCTATGATTATTAGTCCCTTGTTTTTTCCCTTAAAATCCACCTTTATAATCATCAAGCAACCGGGGTTTAGGTCTCGCAGCCACTGCTCATGTCATTCACATCGTCATCTTCTCTAATCTTAGTATAGGGGCCCCCGAATAGATTGCACAAACGGTACAAGCACCAAGATGGCAGCAATGAAATTTCAACCTCATATGTTGGTTCAGTGTGTGCCATCTATCGGGTCACGACAACATGCAAAAAATCTGCTATTTGTAGCTATTTGCAAAAGCCATCTTAAGGGCACTAAACAAAATAATATATATATATATACATACATATATACATCTATTTATATATATATACATATACATATGACATGCAACACGTAACATGACTTATGAACAAGTTCAAGTATGCAAATATATATATATATATTATTATTATTAATTATTAATTATTAATTATTATTATTATCCCCGGAATATGGTGTGCCATCTTTGCAACCTAGAAATCTCTATACTTGTTGAACAGGTCAAGTGTACAAGTATCCCGTGGGTATGCCATCTGTAAACCCCTAAATCCTGTATACCCCGTTTTTGCGTTTTTTTGAGCTTAGATGGTATTTTTGATGTTTTTTAAAGATGCCAACTATTCGGGCCCCCCTGTAAAACATGTTTCAAACAATCTCATCAAGCACCCCAATAGTATAAACTAGTATAGACCATCCACATGTTGATGGATCCTATTGCTCTACCGTAAAATTCTGTCATGTTGCTTATTATCATATGTTATTGCTGTCATATGTCTATGGTCTGGTTGGTGGTTTGGAACATTTGGATTATTTTTCAATATATTGGAAATGTCATCATCCCCACTGACGAAATCATATTTTTCAGAGGGGCTGGCTCAATCACCAACCAGTTGTAAATATTCACCATCATAATAACCATTAATAATAGCCATTCATCTGAACCATTAATATTAACAGTATATTACCAACCAATGGTAGGTAGGCTGAAACCACCAACCAGGACTGATTTTCCCACTTTGGGATGTGAAAAAAAATCAGGGCCTGATGGTGATTTTCCATAGTTATGTTAGTTTACCAGAGGGTAATCCCCACTGACTTTCATATTTTTCAGGTCCTACTGATTATGAATAATAATAACCCACGGATTTTTGGTACTATTTCATGGATAATACCCATGATTTGATCATGAATAGTAATAACCCACTGGATTTTTCAGAGGGGTTGGCTCAATCACCACCCAGTTATAATTATTCACCATCATAATAACCATTAATATTAACCATGAATAATAACAGTATATTACCAAGCAATGGTAGGTAGCTCAACCACCAAGCAGGACTGATTTGATGGATCCTACTGCTCTACCGAAAAACTAGCCTTGGACCTCCGTGAAGCCCGGAGGTCCAGATCTCACTTCCTCGGTGACGAAGACCGTCTTCAGTTTCTTTGCAGGGCTGCCGACCATCGACAAGGACGCTCCTCCTGTTGTGAACTATGGGGGGAAGCCGCCGGAATATAACAAGACATAGCAAAACATAGCAAGACATAGGGATTTTTAATGCATGTTCATGGTGTTTGACTATCAAAAACCATGGTATCTAAGTTGTTAAGTATTCATGGAGTTTAAGAAACAAACAGATTGGATAGGTTATATATATATATATTGGTTATATTTGGTTTTATAGTTATATGTAATAAATTTTTATATATACATATATATATACATATATTTGAATGTATTTGGTTTTGGCCAATGGTACCAGATAACTCTCTCTACACATCCTGATATTTTGTTCGACCTATGTGGTACTTTGGAAGAAAAACATCAAAAGAAACCAATGTCACAAGTGTTTATTCGTGTTTATGCCAAAGATGTTCAATGGTACTGATATGAATCCATCCACAACAACATATCAAGTTTGAAACATACATATGTATATGTAAGTTTTTCACTGGCGGCGAATTCATGTCACGTCGGATTCCGCCCCGGTTTTGCTCAAGGACTTCTTCGAAGTCTTGCTGAAACATGTTCGCGGGAAGGCGTGCCGCTGGTCACACTCTTGTCTTTGTGGCATCCCATCAAGCAAAAACCGCATTCCCCAAAAAGGAAAGTGGACTGGTATGTGCGGTTTGTTATTGTTTAAAAATTGGATGAAAATATATGAATGTCTCAAAAGACATCCAGATAATTGGATGAGCTATTCTGCCAGTGGAACTATCACAGTATCATGTTGCAAATGCTGCCCATGTCTTCTGCCAGTTTTGTGGTCATGTTTCAAGCCCTCGGCATTATTTTTTTTGCCAGGACGTACTATGTTTGGTTTGTTGCATATCTATATATTGTTTGTTAAGGTAGCATCCATGTCGGTTACCTTCTTGCCTTGTTCGTTCGGCTCCAAAGTTCTTCTTCCCGATGAATTTCTTTGAGTACTCCCAATGCCACTGGTGGTTGTTTGGGTTCTCATTGTTCATGTTTATCCTTTTCTGGCTGGTGGTTTGGAACATGAATTTTATGATTTTCCATATATTGGGAATGTCATAATCCCAACTGACGAACTTTTTTTTCAGAAGGGTTGGCTCAATCACCAACCAGTTATAATTATTCACCATCATAATAACCATTAATAATAACCATTCATATGAACCACTAATGTTAACAGTATATTACCAAGCAATGGTAGGTAGCTCAACCACCAAGCAGTTGTGTTTTGCCGTTGAAGAAACTGCTGACTAATAGATACTCAACATGGCCAGAACTGGAAAAAAAGGTCGGAAATTTTGGACCCAAAAAAATCATAAAAAATCCCCAGAGTCAGATTGTGCCATGGGTCATGTGAGTCCAATAGTCAAGTTATAAACCTCGGACGGCGAGTTTGGGTATGTCCTGTGATATCACCGCTTGGCAAATCTCTTCTGAAGAACCATTCATCCATGATTTGCAATGATTTTACCATTATTAACATGTATTAACCATCACAATACTATCCGTTGTGGACCATGATGAACCAGAAATGAATCACCATGATTTACCAACCATTCACCATGGATTTTTCAGCTGAGGGGCTGATCATTGATCCTCTGAAACACGAACTTGCCTAGGTGAACAGTTCCCCTGATCGGCGGACGCCTGGCCCAAAAATCCGACCGGAACATCAGGGAACGATGTGAAATATGAAAAATACATTCAAGAAATTTGAAGGTGTGTATATATATATAAGTGAAGGTAGATTATGAAAATCTATATGACCAACTTCTGAAAATATGGTGACGATATTCTGACAATATGATGAAAATATGATGATAAATCATGTTAATATCATGAAAAAACAATGCATTCTTGGCGTTTTGGCCATTCGCGGAAGCCACGCATGTCTTTTGGACGCCACGCACTGCGTCTCACAGATCATCAATGGGTATGGATGGTCTTTGCGAATCCTTCTATGGTAAAGTATGGTAAGTTTTTTTTCTAGCACATGGACATTGTGGATGGTTTATCCTCGGGCATACCATATTCCATCCAGCGGTGAAAGTAGGGGAACCAGCAGGTCACGCCATGGAAACCCTTGAAGTTGTGATGATCTGGATCGATTCTAGCCATACACTTAGATGTTTAGCCTGTTTGATCCTTGGGCAGATAGATTAGGTGGGTTTACTATTATTCCTCTGAAATCACAGCAAGTTAACTAATTTAACCATTAGCTATGGAAAACTTCATTCTTAATAGGCATAGGCAAATCATCCACAAATGGGCCACGTTCCATAGCTGCGATGGATTGCCAGAGGGTAGTCTTCTGTTACCCACTAGTCTCAATGGCCTTCCTGGTTACTGTTCAAGATACGGGGTCGTTCCAACCTATTTTAGGTAAATGATACATTGGGGGTGCCATAAACATCTCATGTTTAGCCAATCTTTGCTACCTAAAACCCTGTCTCTGGAGTGCCAATCTTTTTGCTTCTTTATCAACCCCATTTCCCCCCCAAAGGCATCTAGCATAGATCCAATTTATTCCAACTTTATGACTCTTGTTCTCCCATTTTTATTGGATACGTCCACAACTCCACCAGATGTCTAGTTGTTCTCAATTTTTTCCCAGCGTTTCCAAAAGGAAAATCCAAACATGTCCCAAAAAATGCAAATTTCCATTGAGAGAAGCGTGTATGTAGTTATCATGTATCTACCAGGTGTTCCATGTTTTTTCCGATGCTTTTCTCGCTTTTTCCCAGGTTTTTCCAGGGTTTTTTCCCGGAAGCGTAGCAAGGGTTCCCGTTTCACTCTGGAGCTTTGGGGGTTGAGGGGGTGGCTTGGACTTGGACTTGATGGTCTCAGAACCCGCCCTAAAAGGTACCGAAAGCCGAAACAGCGCATGTGTTCGTAAATGGGATGTCCCACGAGGAGTGTGCCAAAATCCATGGGTATCACCATAGGCTTACCTCATTTTAAGAAAAAACAGCTGCTCAGTGACAAGCCTGGCGCCATTTCGTGCTGTTTTGTTTCCGAGGATAGAGAGACTTCGTTGTTTCCAATGATTTTCATGGATTTTCAATATCAAATCTGTTGAATACTGAACACCCAGTCTTTTGGAGGTTCATGTTGACCTGCAGTAAACTAGAGTGTGTCTAATCTTCGGAGGGCTTAGTGAGGCCTTTGGCGCGTGAAGAACTTTTCCAGACCGCAGATATCTGCAGACCAAAACATGACAAAATGAGTCGGAAAGTTGCACAAATTGGTTCCGAACCTACACGGGTGTTGCAACTCATGCATGATAAGGATTCATAAACTGTGATCACTCCAATTGGTATGCAACATGGAAGACTTTATAGTGTCAACCCCAGACATACCAACGCTGGCTGATGAATTGGGGGTTTTGATGCCAAATGCCATGATCATTTCCCAAGGTCGAAGATTTCGGGGGTTCATGGGAAAACTCCTAGGTAGGATCCAGAGGGAAATGAAAGTTTTGTTCCACCTTAGAATGATGTCTGACAGTGGGGATTTGGACTGGTGGATGTTGGGCGGCGAAGGGGTACCTTCACCAGTAACTTTCACACTGGATTAACCCAAAAAACATGAGGTTTGGGTCTTGAATGTCAGACATGGTTTTGTTGTTGTGGTTGTTGTTGTTGTTGTTGTTGTTGGTGGTGGTGGTGTTTTGCAAAGCTTCACTCCGCCAGGGCAAAACACCACCGAGCTGACCGGTTCAGCGGGCTTCGAGCTCCAAAATGTCACTGCCGGACGTTGCCTTCTGAACCCTCTAGAAAACCACCTCCAAAGCCCCGTTCCGCCAGGGCAAAACGCCGTGCAGACAGTTTCAACGGGGCCTCGCGCCTTCAACTTCTCTACGCTGGACATTGGGTCTGCTGACCTTCGAGGGCACGTTTTAGCCAACAACCCTTTTTTTCTGGCGCACTCCCCACTCAACACTCCACCGTCTTCATTGTCTTCACACTCCACACTCTGCACTCCATCCCATCCCACACTCCACGGTCTACGCTGGTACGGTAACAGGGGAAAATGACTGTTGAAGTAATTTGTTTCACAAAAGTGTTTTACGTTTCTGCATTTGGGTTCGTTGGTTTATGTTGTTTTTCCCATATTTTTTTTGATGTTTCCCGCGTTTTACAAGTTCTCAATGTTTTTCCCGATTTTTTCTAGATTTTTCTTTATTTTCCCAGCTCCGTCACCCAGGTTTTACCTCACGGGACACTCCTTGGGTGGCGGTTTGGCCAAGCTGGTGGCGTTGGAAGTGGGCCGCAAGTCTGCCACTGGGGCCTCCGGTTTCAATGGAAATCCATGGGCAAATCATGGGAAATCCCCCTAAATGGAAGTTTTGATGGATAATTCACCTCTAATTTTGGATTTTCCAGCCACGTCTGAACACAGGAGAGTAGCTATATAAATGAAATGAACATGGGGAATCTCCTCCATGTATTTTCGTGGATGTGTTAGTGGATGTACCTGGTGAAAATATGATTCATTGCAGTATGTGCATGTATTTGTTTTAATCCCCCACAGCTCCAACGTATTTAACTATGTCATGTTGAGAACAAAATGTCCCAAACACTTGGGTAATTTGGCATGCCTCCACGTTGAATTCCGTCGAAAGAAATGGATTTGTCGAAAAATGAGCATTGTCCCCAATTCTGATGGATAAAACAGCATTTTTCACATTGTCCCTTTTTTCAAATGGTTGTTTGAGGGCCATGGATCACTTTGCCAACTTCAAATGGCTGGGGGCGTACGGTAAAATGTGGATAGAACAATAGCAAACCATCTCCAAACCACCATAAGCAGGTGGCATAAACCATTCCCAAATGGTTGGTTTTTTTGCATTTTTTTCTGCATTACATCCGCAAAACCCCTCGAGAGTTAGCCTCGTGAATTTCAGGTGACCTTTGCCTCCCCGGGTTTACGCTACACCTCGGAGATGCTTCTGTCCAAGGAGTTCCGGGTTTGGGAGAAAAATTGGATCGGCGCAGATTGACCATGTGGATATCACAATATTTTTTGCGTTGGGTTGGATATATGTATATATAATAGCATGGTTAGATATATCTCTATAGTTGTGTGTCTTACAATTGGCGATCTCAACTCACAAAATGGTTGTTTCAATATGTTTTTTGCAATCTGACTTGGATGATTTGGGGTGCCCCCTGACCTGCAAATCTGCATTTTTTAGTGTGTCTGAAATGGGTATACCCCAAATGTATGTTTTTTTTTGGAGGGGAATAATAATTGGTTGGTGGTTTGGAACATTGGGAAGAATCATCCCAACTGAGTAATAGTTTTCAGAGGGGTTGAAACCACCAACCAGATAGGGATAATGACGAATTACCATTTGTATTTCATTATTTCTTCGGGGTACTGATATCCTACTTTCAGACAAAACCGCTAATGGTATGATAAGTAGTAATTTCTATTGAGTGCCACATTCATGGATATCAATGATATGATGATTTGTCGCTCACTATTGATAGTAGCTGTTTTTCAAAATGTGGTCATTTGATGTGGCTGGATCTTGGTAGTGCAATGTGCTGCCCTCCAGTTGTGTGTGTGATGGCTTGTAAACCCCACTAGCTATAGTTATAGTTATAATCACCACAAACCTGGTTAGCAGAGTTATAAGTTATAAGCCAACGCGGCAACCCGGACCTGCGGCAGCACCCTGTCCCCAAGTTCTACGATGCTGAAAATGAATGTTTTGGAAAGCGAATTTTGTCATCCATGCTAGCGCGCAAACGTGTCTGCAAAATTGCTTGGAATCCCATTCTCATCAATGGGAATATACCCACAAAATATGGTCTGAAAAATGGTACTAACGTACCTCCATTTTAGGATCCTGGAATGAGCATTGATCTCAAGGAAAAAATTATCGAATTGTCCTGGCAAAGCGCTTCAAGGGAAGCAGTTTCAAAGGCGTCCGGCTTGGCCTGGCAAGGGAAAAGGCCGACGCGTGCCGTACAGGTGGGAGCCTCTTTTTGTGGGACCGGACAGAGAGATTTCTTGCGCGCGTCTTCTGAGAGTGACTTCGATAAGATCAAATGCCACAGATTTCAACCAGAACATCATCTAGAAAATGTTGGATGTTTATGTTTTTTACTTTACGCCAAACATTGGCACAAAAATCACTAGAATCCCATCCCCCCTACCAGCACTAAACACCCCCATTCCATTGTCCCCATGGTTTCCGGCTGGTGTTTGAATATGAACGGGCGAAGGGATTTCTTGTTTGGATCCCTATGTTTGATGGTATATCCCGATGTATTATATGGAGGACTTTATTTTCGGATTTTTTGGGGGACAGTTTTTTTTTGATTCCTGCTTCTCTGCTTTTCGGGCTGCTCTGTTGTTCTGCTTTTCCTGCTTTTGCGTTGTTCCTGCTTCTTTGCTTTTCCGCTTCTCTAGTTTTTTACTTTTTTTTCTTTTCCAGCTTTTCTGCTTCTCTTCTTTTGTCGCTTCTCTCTTTCTGTGTTTCCGTTTTTTGCTTTTCCTGCTTTGCGTTTCTGCTTTTCTGCTTTTGTGCCTTTCTACTCCTACTTTTTTTTCTTCAGTCATGTGTTTTTGCTGCTCCACTTCCTGCTCCTCTGCTTCCTGCTTCTCTGCTTCCTGCTTCTCTTTTTTTTGATTTTTCTTTTGCATCCCGTTTGTATCCTAAATGAAACTCTAAAATGAAACCCTAAATGAACCCTAACGAAACCATAAATGAAACTCTAAAGAAACCCTGCATGAAACTGTAAAGAAACCCTAAACGAAACTCTAAAGAACCCTAAATGAAACCCTACATGAAACCTCAAATGACTTCCTAAAGAAACCCTAAACGACACCCGAAAGAAAACCTAAATGAAACCCTAAAGAAACCTTTTAAGAAACCCTAAATGAAGCCCTAAAGAAACCCTAAATTTAAATGAAACCTTAAAGAAACCCTATGAAACCCTGAACCCTTAAGAAAGCATAAATGAAATCGACAAAAAACCTTACATGAAACCCTAAATGAAACCCAATATGAAACTGTAAAGAAACCTTAAATGAAACGCTAAAGAAACCCTAAATGAAACCTTGAATGAAACCCTAAAGAAACCCTAAATGAACCCTAAAGAAGCCCTACCGAAACAGACATGAACGTTTGAAGTACCAAAATGTAGCAAACACAATGCAAAATGGAAAGCGAACATGGCAAAATGTAGCAAATACCGTGCAAAATGGAAGGTGACCATGCCAAAATGTTAGCAAATACCATGCAAGATGACAGGTTCTAGTTCCAAACTGGCGCAAATACACGGCAAATGGTACCAGCAAAGAAATCCAAAACAAATGCCAAAACCTGACCAAAAACAAAAACTATTCTTCACCCGTATTATATCCCCATTATACCACCATTTGTTTGATGAAGTCACTGTAGATAAGAATAGGTTGGTTAAGATTGATTAAGTCACCATTTCTATAATCTCTAAAAATAGGTCTATGAAGAATCCCTATGCCCAAAAAAACAATATATTTTTCACACCAATCTACAGGAAGAAATCTGATTTAATCTCCCAGGAGACTGCAGTGGCCAGTGACCAGTTGCTTGCGGCAGGCCGAAGTTGGGAATGGAAGTGTGAGATTTAATGGGAGTCCATAATTTAGAGTCCAAGATCATACTCCCATAAACTCCGATTATTATTAACCCATTAAACCCATATTTTTTGGGAATAGGAATGGGATCATTTGTGTGACTTAATGTTATCTAATTCTGCAATAATGGGATATACCATTGGACTATATAAAGTTTGAATGGGATGATAATTGGGTTTCCTAAGTCATGGTGGGTTCCCAGTCGTCACAAAATGCTTGTTTCAATGCTATACTTATTTTGGTCTTATGACGACTGGATGATTTGGGGTACCACCATTTTAGGAACCCCCCATACAATAATTTTGGTTAATGGGGTTTATAGACCAACTATAGTTAACTATGTATCTATGTATCTATGTGGTTTTGACAAGGGGGTGCCCATGCCGTCTTGATGGTTGACCATCATGCTCCCAATTAAATTACAGTGGCCATTTGGGGGAATGTGCTCCATTTTCAGACAGACCCATAGGAAAATCAATTAGTTTCCATAGGGAATTCCAAGTCTTTCCACATGAGATATAATACATAGGATTAATAGGTATAGGTGATATTAAATCACCATAGATTTGACCGATATAATACTCTGTTCCCCATGCAAATGCAGCTTCTCTATTTGAACTATACGTTGCATGTGAGTGCATCCACTGATGTGGCAATGTGGGGATGATCATCTATGAAACACCAGCTATGAAGGAGAAAAAATGGCTTTGTTTGAATAGGTGCAAAAGCATCAAAATGACCATCCATACATTAGCCGTAAATTACCCTCTGGTAAACATACAAGAAACTATGGAAAATCACCATTTTCAATGGGTAAATCCACTATTTCTATGGCCATTTTCTATGTCGCAAACTGTTGGGTTACCAGAGGGTACCCTCTTCAGACAAAAAACAAAATGCTTGTTGGGTAATACATCCCATAAAAAAATCCCCGGAAAATCAATTTCGCCTATGTTTTTTTTCTTCCCGGTGCTTTAGCACCATGTTTGGCATGGTTCCTGCATCATTACTAGCCAAAGATTTCCCGTTTGGGTCCCATTTGCTTGAACAATTCGTCATTTTTGCATGGTTAAGCCAGTGAAATCACTATGTTTGCATGGTTTTTGCATGGTTAATCCAGCTAATTTCTGCTACTTCAATGGCTAGGAAAAAAAACGGTCCTGGCAGGTGATCGCTTAGGGACTGTGGTGGTGCCAGAGCAGCTCGGAGATCAGTGCATGAAGCGAATGAACCAACCAACAAAAAACAGGTCTAAAATAGGTATAACCCCCCATTATAGTTGGTTCATACCCCATTATGGTTTTATAGTTGATTTTACAGTTGTTTTCACTATAGTTGTATAAAATCGTTCAAATATAATGGTCTATTTTCGTCGATGATAGTGGGTTGTCTCAACCAAATCATGCAACATTATAGTTATAAAATGTTATAAATCCAAGTTGCAAACCCCAACTATAGACTACGGTTGATGATAATCATCTACATTGAATTTGGCTATAGTTGTTTCATGTTGTTTCAACATCATTAATCAAACAGTCATAGAATATTATATAAGATACCTGTATAACTTGTATAGCCTTTTGCAGTCTCACTTTGCAAGCGATGATGAGTGAGAATATAACATAATGAACTATATTAACCAACTTGGCAACAGGGTGAGGCCCCAAGCAAAAATCATTGCGAATTTATTGAGTTGTTTCATGGGACTTAGCTGAGTTGACGCACAGTTCACTTGGCTAACTGTTGGGCTGAGGGAATAACTTGGCTTATATAACTATATAGAATATAACTACATTATATAACTCTATGTATATAGCCTATAGTATCTATTTATATAACGGATTATTTAGTAATTAATGAGGTGAAACTACACGATAAGTGGAGGGGCCTCGCCTTGCAGGCATAGAAATCATCATCTTTATGTTACATCCTGAAGTTGTTAAATAGGATTAATGAACCAATAAGAACTGGTCCCTAATGTTAACCCAGGACATCCCAGGACCAAAGAACTACCAGTTTACAAATACGGGGATACCAAAATGGTTGGGTACCAGTGCAAACAGCCCTTTATCATTGGGGAGTTGCTCCAATTCATCAAGTCAGTTTATTTATCCAGGGTTGACATATGGTTATATTGCATGATTACAGTTGTTTTTAGGCATATTGATGGGATAACTATAAAGATGTGGATACTCTGGTATGGTAATGCAACAGTTTGCGAACTAGAAGCCATAGCCTCCATAGCCTCCATAGCCCATTTGCTTCGATGATTTCCTAAAAAGGCATACGACGCATACGACAAGTCGCGAGGGGACCAGGCCATCCCACACCACAGTGGCTCCAAACACGCATTTCACAGAACCGCATGTTATTTCGTGCAGCAGGAAATCAACCTAGTATATAAAGATATTTTATTATAGACCATTATAGACCTATATATAAATATACCATTGAACATCAATAAAATTAACTCATTAAACACCAATGCTGGCTCCAGCAACTAATAATGCACCATCATTAAAATCTCATCAAAATTTGTGGTTTGGTGCCAGCACTTCCGAGGCACGACTTGGTTTCCCGCGTGGACCAACAATTGGGAGCGGAGCTGGGCATTGCCTGCGACAAGAACCCGCCACTGGGGATGGCTAGCCATTGAGGTGTTTGAATGGATGATATATATATATACACAAGATAAGCGACATATCTATATACTATCTAGTAATGTATGATGGTGATTTAATCCCCTCGGTTTGTGGATCTATATCAATTAAAATCTATACATGGATCTATATTCTCGAAGTGAAGGGAATTAATTATGGATTTAGATTTATATAATATAAAGGTGATGGAAATCGGAGGTGTTGGAGAATCCTTGCCAACTTAATGGACAAAGCTTTTGGCATCAGTTGAAACCATCAACCTGGGAAGTATTGACATTATAAATGATATGTTTTGGAACGTTCCTGTAAAAAAAATATGATAGTAGCCTTGGAAAAGCCAGAGGTAGAGGGGCCCAGTTATCCCAGTTTGGAAGATTTGGGATACCAGACAGTCCACTTCACTAGTTAATAAACAATGTCTCTATGTTTTTGTCAAATAGCTATTGTTATATGGGTGTATGCAGCATTTTCAGACACGTGCTTTTTTCCATTACAATCCTTTGCTTTACCCTCTATTCATTGGCATAGCTATGGAAAATGGCTCATTTATAGATGATTTATACCCGAATACAAAACTACAATGATTTTCCATAGTTCTGTCAAATTCCCAGATGGTAGTGGAATGGTTTCCAGAACGGAAGAGCTTTTCCACCCTGTTAACATGTGATTAAAACACCGTGGTGTTTGGCGAGATTAAGCCGCGGTTGGATCTAAGCACCCTATGGCAATCAAACATGGCTCGCAATGGGAAATCCCTGCACTCAATGGAAGTTCCAACTGGTAAATACATCTTTGAATGAGGCAATTTCCTTTGCCATGTTTGCTTCCCAGAGGGTACGTATATTATTGGTTATATGAGTAACTGGCACTGACAAGCCTGTTGTATGATGAATTCAGTATTGCTTCGCCTTAGCCTTGTCGCTGAGCGCGTAAAACCTTTACAACAGATAGAGGACAACCCTACACCGATATCATCCCTGTATCTGCATGTCAATGAATACAGAAATCCACAGAACCGATAGGGAACTGCCCCATTTGTGTATGGTGTATATGTTCCACAAACAAGTGATTTTTTCCGCCACTGATAGCAAGGCTAAGAAAGTATCAGTATTTGACTTTATTTGGGCAATCCCCGTTTAACGAGAGACTGAAACCACCATTACGTATGGTTCAATACTAAAAGGAACCAAATGTTCTTCCTGCTCAGGGACAAATGCCTGCATGGTTCGTCTGAAAATCTGCTAAATGCACCATCTGTATCTGCATGTATAGGGTAAATTCCATGGGTTTGTCTGAAAATAGGGGATATTCCCAATGAAATAACCATTTAATAGGGATAATGATCAGCAAAACCATTGGGTTTAGGGGTACACAACATTTTCAGACACACCCCCATGGTAAAATCCCACCATGACCCAGGTTGAGCTGTCATACTTTGACGCATATTATTTGGGAACTACACCAGGGATGCAACTTGGCGCATGGGAAATTCCGGCGTGTTTTGCTTCGCCAAAGAGGAGCTAGTCATGACTAGCTGGGAATGGACTGTTGGGCCTGGGCAGCCAATAGAAGAAAGAGAATTTGAGCGGAGGGGAAATAGTTGATCAAATCAATTAAAAATAAAGGCCTTCAAAGCAGCAAATATATAATCATAACACATATATGAAAGTACTGGGAATGATTCGGCAATGTGCCGAATAAAGCCATACAAAACTGGACCTTTTCGACGGATCTGCTAGTGCCTGACCATCTATTGGTTTCATTTTTTTTGTTTGATGTTCAATCCCCAATCGAAACATTGGTCTCAACCCTCCTCTCAACCCCCCAATTGGTCTCAACCCCCAATTGTTTTTTGTCCAATAAAATTTGTGCTTTTTTATTTTCTAGGAGGGTTGAAGCCACTGCTCTCCAGCCATTTGGCCCATTTTGGCCCCAGGCAAGAGCTTTTTCAAAAGAACGTCATCCGCGAGAGCAAAGAGCTAACGAGCGAACTGGCGTGGGAGAGCGCAGTGCATGCGTAGTGTTGCCGGGTGAGTCTTTGGGCTATCCTCCCACCCGTTGCCGGTGCTTGCTGATTGGATGTTGGCGAAATGTGATGATTATTGCCGGCAGGAGGGATATCCCAGATGCATCCAAATGTTTGTACATTTATCTATTTCTGTCGCCATGTTGAAGATAAGAAGCAGAGCGAAAAAAGGTGAAGGTCAGTTGGGTGGTTGGTTGGTTCAAATTCAGTGTGTGTGTGTGTGCATGGATCCAAGCTATCTACCACCCTTCTGGCATGCATTTGTTGTAAGACCAAGGTTTTTAAGAGCAACCGTGCTCAAAAGGAACTCTGAAGTAACCCTGGCCATTTTACTGCAATACCCAAGTTCAGGTAAGCATTACCACAAGTCAGGCCACTCAAAAGGTGATGTTTTGAAATGAATCAAGTTCCCGTAAAATCATAGATTGATGATATACACCATGTGTTTTCCCCTTTTTGCCAACCTTTAGTTTGGGATGTGTCCCTAATTTATCGCACAAAGCAGCGCGCTTTGTGATCTGCCAGGACCATGCCCGGTTGGGGTAAAGCTGAGGATGATATATCATTGTCGTTGTGGTGTGGTTGTGGTTGTTGTTCATGTTGTTCATGTTGTTCTTGTTATTCTTGATGTTTGTGTTGTTTTTGTTCTTCTTTTTGTTTTTGTTGTTCTTGTTGTTCTTGTTGTTCTTGTTGTTTTTGTTGTTCTTGTTGTTCTTGTTGTTCTTGTTGTTCTTGTTGTTCTTGTTGTTCTTGTTGTTCTTGTTGTTCTTGTTGTTCTTGTTGTT